>JABLTK010074964.1_pt1 | contig 55031 bp, 37 predicted proteins | sample 7160131 | NCBI WGS metagenome assembly JABLTK01 (sample SAMN14651221, study PRJNA627086) | human gut metagenome | isolation source: feces | host: Homo sapiens | reverse complement strand
TCTTGTACGATATTTGCATGGTGGACATATAAACAATTCTATCGGTTATAAAAATGCTTTAATACAATTCTTAACTATGCATCGGACCATCATTCCGACTATTTTGCGTATCTTTGCAGGATATATCGCTAATAAACTTCAAGCCGAATATTCAACTAACAACATATTCTGAAATGAAACAACTGTTACTTACTCTCGCCGTGGCAGGCATGTCACCATGCTTCATCTACGCGGCGCAGACAGCCGAAACAGCCGTGCAACCCACTTTCACAGAGTGGCACGACACGTACGTGAACAACGTAAACCGTTTCCCAATCCGCACTTCATTCTTCGCTTACGAAACTCGCGACGCTGCTCTCAAGGCAGACCGCAAGGCTTCCGCAAACTATCTCTCCATCGAGGGCGACTGGAGATTCAACTGGGTGGCTAATGCCGACCAGCGTCCTACCGACTTCTTCAAGGAAGGATACGACGACTCGAAGTGGAACACCATGAAAGTGCCCGGCATCTGGGAGGTCAACGGATACGGTGACGCGGAATACGTGAACGTAGGATTCGCATGGCGCGGACACTTCAAGGACAATCCGCCTGAAGTGCCCGTGAAGGACAACCACGTGGGATCATACCGCCGCACCATCAACATTCCCGACTCTTGGGACGGTCGTCAGGTGATTGCACATTTCGGAAGCGTAACATCCAACATCTATCTCTGGGTGAACGGCAAGTTCGTAGGTTATGCTGAGGACTCGAAGTCAGCAGCCGAATTTGACATCACCCCATACCTCAAGAAGGGCGACAACCTCTTCGCTTTCCAGACATTCCGCTGGTGCGACGGATCGTACTCGGAGGACCAGGACTTCTGGCGTCTCTCAGGCGTGGCTCGCGACTGCTTCCTCTACTCACGTTCGCAGAATGCCCACATTGACGACGTACGCGTAACGCCGGACCTCGACGCACAGTATAAGAACGGCACACTTGCCGTAAACGTAAAGGGTAAGGGCAACGCCAAATTCGTCATTGACCTCATCGCTCCCGACGGCGACATCGTAAGCCGCAAGATTCTCAACACCACGAAGGTGAAGAAGAAGGCCGGCAAGAAGGTTGCAGAGATAAATGCCACCGTCAAGTTTGACGTGGAGAACCCGCTGAAGTGGACTGCCGAGACTCCGAACCTCTACAAGGTGGTGGTTACTGTGCAGCAGAACGGCAAGGACGTAGAGTCTGTACCCGTACGCACGGGCTTCCGCAAGGTGGAGATAAAGAACCGTCAGATTCTCGTCAATGGTCAGCCGGTGCTCATCAAGGGCGCTAACCGTCACGAGATCGACCCCGACGGAGGATACGTCATCTCACGTGAGCGCATGGTGGAGGACGTTAAGCTCATGAAGCAGTTCAACGTCAATGCAGTCCGCACATGTCACTATCCTGACGATCCTTACTTCTATGACCTCTGCGACGAGTACGGTCTGTACGTATGCGCAGAGGCAAACCAGGAGAGCCACGGCTTCTTCTACGACAAGGACGCCATCACCACCACTCCACTCTTCGCCACACCGATAATGGAACGCAACGTGCACAACGTGCACAACCAGTATAACCATCCGTCGGTAATCTACTGGTCGATGGGTAACGAGACTGCCGACTCGAAGAACTTCTCAGACGTGAAGAAGTGGATTAACGAGTTCGACCCCACCCGTCCCGTACATTGGGAGCGTGCCATCCTCGGCGACAACACCGACATCTACGCCGAGATGTATATTACACCAGAGGCTGCAGAAAAGTATGCCAAGGACCCGAAATACACCAAGCCGATGATTCATTGCGAGTATGCTCACGCTATGGGCAACTCTTGCGGCGTCATGAAGGACTATTGGGACATCATACGCAAGTATCCTACATATCAGGGCGGCTTTATCTGGGACTTCGTCGATCAGGGACTGAGAGGCAAGGACAAGGACGGCAACATGATTTACAACTACGGCGGCGACTTCAACTCATACGACCCGTCGGACAACAACTTCAACTGCAACGGATTTATCTCGCCGGACCGCAAGCCGAATCCCGAGGCTTACGAGGTGGGCTACGTCTATCAGAACATCTGGACTTCTCCGAAGGACCTCACCGGCGAGAAGAAGGTGAGCGTGTATAACGAGAACTTCTTCCGTGCGCTTGACAACGTATCGCTCTCTTGGGCAATCGTAGCCGACGGCGTGGAGCGTCAGAACGGCACCATCGCCGATCTCCCGAACATCAAGCCGCAGACCTCAGCAGACGTGGTTCTGCCCTATAACCTCAAGGAATATAGTGACGCCAAGGACATCCAGCTCAACGTGGAGTATCGCCTTAAGAAGGACGAAGGACTGCAGAAGGCTGGCGACATCGTGGCTTACCAGCAGCTGCCCATCCGCGAATTTAAGGGCACTGACCTTGCTGTAACAGCCGCAGAGACCAAGGCTGTGAAGGTGACGGACAAGAAGAAGGAAGCCAATGTGACTCTCGCTGCCGAGAACTTCACGCTGGCGTTCGACCGTGCCACGGGCTTCATCACCAAGTATGAGGTGGGAGGAAAGTCATTGCTCGGCAACGGCGGTTCGCTGAAGCCTAACTTCTGGCGTGCCGTGACGGACAACGACATGGGCGCTAACGTCCAGGAGAAGTTCGCTGCATGGCGCAATCCGCAGATGAAGCTCACATCGCTGCAGGTGGACAAGAAGGCAAAGACCGTTACTGCCACTTACAACCTGCCGGAGGTGAAGGCTGATCTGACCATCGCTTACCGCGCTACAGAGAACGGCACGCTCAACGTGACACAGTCACTGAAGACCACACCAGGAGCTGAAATGCCTGAGATGATGCGCTTCGGTATGGTTATGAACCTGCCTTACGCTATGGACCAGGCAGAATGGTACGGTCGCGGACCGGTGGAGAACTATTCTGACCGCAAGCTCTCGCAGAACGTCGGCATCTATAAAGCCACAGCAGACCAGCTGTTCTATCCGTACGTTCGTCCGCAGGAGACGGGTACGATGAGCGACCTCAGATGGTGGAACATCAAGGACAACAACGGCTTCGGACTCCGCATCGAGAGCGACGCGCTCTTCTCTGCTTCTGCTCTCCACTACGACCTCTACACACTGGACGAGGGTAAGGAGAAGAAGCAGCGCCACTCACAGTCGCTGCCCAAGTCGCAGTACACCAACCTCTTCATCGACCTCGTGCAGGCTGGTGTCGGCGGTGTAGACTCATGGAGCGATTGGGGACGCGCCCGCAAGGGTCATCGTGTGGAATATAAGGACTACACCTTCTCATTCCGCATCTCTCCCAAGACTCTATACTAAGAACTACGATATAAGTAGATAAACAGAAAAACGGCAATTACGTGAAGTCTTGACTTCGTGTAATTGCCGTTTTTTATTATGTCTTGCTCACGCAAGCAATGTTATTTCTTCTCCGTCTTGTCGTCTTCCTTCGTCTCTGGATGGATGATTTTCTTGACGGTTTCGCCGATAGGAAGCTGGTCGAGAACGCCGAGACTCGGCGCTACTGTCTTCACCAACGAGTTTAGGAAGTTGCTTGTTGCGCCGTCGCCACCGTCGAAAACGGTGACGTTGCCGAGCTGCATCTTCTCGAATGCCTTGACCTGCTCGCCTGCAATCTCCTTCCACTGGTCCACCATCTTGTACTGGATGGCGATGGCAGGATTAGATTCGGCAGCCTTCACCATAGCCTGGAAACCGTCAGCCTCAGCAAGGAGCGACATCTTCTTACCCTCTGCCTCAGCCTCAAGCTTCATGCGGATGGCCTTTGCTTCAGCCTCTGCCTGGGCGAGAGTGGCCTTTGCCTTAGCCTCTGCCTCACGTATAACCTTCTCTGCCACGGCGTCAGCCTGAAGTATGGCCTCCTGCTTTGCCACCTCTGCAGGCACAATCTTCTCCGCCTTAAGAGACGATTCCACCTTCATTGCCTTGGCTTCCTCCACCTCCTTCTGGGCCTTCTCACGTGCCGTCTGTACGGCTGCCTCTGAGCGAGCCGAAGCCTCACCGGCCTCCTTGTCGGCATTGGCCTGCGTTACCGAAAGCTGAGCGTTGGAGAGAGCTATCTCCTTCTGAGCCTCATTGCGTCCTATGGCAGCCTTCTTCTTAGCCTCAGCCTGCTTTATCTCCATATCGGAATTAAGCTCTGCTATGCGGCTTTCCTTTGCAGTATTGGCTTGCTCCACATTGATGTTCTTCTCCGCTTCGGCACGAGCCACCTGCGATTCCTTCTCGGCATTAGCCTGAGCCACCTGCGAAACGCGCTCCTTATCGGTCTGAGCCACGCTGATTTCCTGCTCCTTACGCGTAGAGGCGATTGCCACTTCCTGGTCCTTGCGGGTTTCAGCCACGCGTGTCTCGCGCTCCTTTATCTGGTTGGCAATCTTGATTGCACCTAACTTCTCCTGCTCCTCGATGTTGGCTTGAGCCTCGTTCTGCGCCTTCGATTCTGCCTCCTTACCAAGGTTTACGATATAGTTGGCGGCGTCGCGGATGTCGCTGATGTTGATGTTCATAAGATACAGACCGAACTTGCGCAGCTCCGTATCAATATTGTCCTTCACCTTTGCAAGGAACTTGTCGCGGTCAGAATTGAGTTCCTCAATGGTCATATCGGCGATTACAAGACGCATCTGACCGTATACCACGTCGGTGATAAGGTTCTGCTTGTCGTCCATTGAGAGTCCGAGCATACGCTCTGCGGCATTCTGCATAACCTCCGGGTCGGTGCTGATGGCTACGGTGATGGTAGTCGGAACGTCCACACGGATGTTCTGGGCAGAGATGGCGCCCGTAAGCTTACAGTCTATCTGCATCGGCTTCATCGAAAGGAAGTCGTAGCCCTGAATGATAGGCCACACGAAAGCAGCGCCACCATGATAGAGTTTGGCGGATTTTGTGCCGCCGGTCTTACCGTAAACGACGAGCACCTCGTCAGATTTACACTTACGATAGCGCGATAACACGCCAATTATGCCAAGCAGTACCACCACTACGAGCACCGCGGCAAGAATAAGAACGTTTGTTTCCATGTTATAGAAATAATGTATTTAAGAATTATGTATTATCTTATCGTGTCAACCTATAAAGTACTTGTTGTCCCTGTATTCCTTTACCGTAACCACCTCGTCGGTCTTATAGTCCGTACGTCCCGACTCAGACACCACGTCAAGTTCGCGTTCGGCTCCGTCACGATTTACGAAAACAGTATAGCGTCCGTCGCCCTGATTGATGTAGATGCGCCCTGCCCTACCCACTATGCTCACGGGCGGTTCGGGCTTGCGCAGGTTCTGCAAGCGGAAAGCAAGCATGTAGGTATAGAACAGCACCAGCATAAACACCATTCCTACCACCACAGCCAATGCGTACGTATACCATGCGTCGCCGACGAACAGCACCTTAGTCCATCCGAAGCCGATAAGAAAGTGGATTAAACCCTTGAAGGAGAACAGACTGCCAAGGTCGAAGTCGACGTTTGTGTCGCCGTCAACGTCGATGTCTAATCCTCCGAAGAAGATGGAAATGACAAACTGAAGGAGGAATATTCCCGTAGACACAAGTGCCAAGAGCATGAATATTTCGGATGTTGCCATAAGGTTGTAAGGTTTTAGTTTTATTAATATAGCAAATTTACATAATTAATCCGATATACGTAACAAATAAAAGATAAATTTAAGAAAAACATATCTGACATTCAAGTATTTTGTGTAAGTTTGCAAAGTAAAGTCTTAACTCAACATTTAGCGATATGAATTCATTGAAAGATAGATGCATACGATTTGACTGGGCCATTAAGCGACTGTTGCGTCAGAAGGCCAACTTCGACGTGCTGGAGGGTTTTCTTACCGTCTTCCTCAACGAAAAGGTAAAAATAATGGAGATTCTCGAAAGCGAAGGCAATCAAGTATCTGCCGACGACAAGTTCAACCGCGTGGATATCAAAGCCAAAAACTCGAAGGGAGAGATAATCATTGTGGAGGTGCAGAATACGAGCGAGCTTTATTATCTCGAACGTATCCTCTACGGTGTGGCTAAAGCAATAACCGAACACATAAAGCTCGGCAATACTTATCAGGAGGTGAAGAAAGTCTACTCCATCAGCATTCTCTACTTCGACCTCGGTCGTGGCTCCGATTATCTGTATATCGGACAGAACAATTTCGTGGGGGTCCACACCAAAGACCACCTTGTCATCAGCACTAAAGAGGAGGGTGTCATCAAGCCTAAATACCCGGCAGAGATATTCCCCACATACTATCTTGTGCGTGTAAACAACTTCAACGAAGTGGCAAAGTCGCCGCTTGAAGAATGGATGCGTTATCTCAAGGAAGGAGTGATTAACGAAAAGACCACAGCCCCGGGTCTGCGCGAAGCACGCGAGAAACTCCAATACTACTCTATGAGCGACGCCGAACGCTACGCATACGACGAGCATGTCAATGCCGTAATGATTCAGAACGACGTGCTCGGAAATGCCCGTGCGGAGGGACGAGCCGAAGGACGTGCGGAAGGACGTGCGGAAGGCGAGCATAACAAGGCTATGGACATAGCCAAAAATCTGAAGAAGATCGGTATACCGGTTGAGCAGATAATCAATGCAACGGGATTGACCAAAGACGAAATCAACGCTATAATGTAAGCGTAACAATACAAGAGGGTGTGCTTTCCGTGTTACTTTGCTTTTATTTCCTGCAAAGAAAACATGGAATGCACACCCTCTTAAGCTTTTATTATTCTATCTATTTGCTTTTCTTATTCCACTAAATCCTTCTTGGGCAATACCAGATTGAGTATTACGGCGAGGAGGAACACCACTGCTACGCAGTTTTCTGCGAAGACGGTGCGGATAATCTCAGGGAAGATGGCGAACATGCCGGTGGCTTGTGTGAAGCCAAGACCGATGCTGAGCGACAGACTTACTATAACCATGTTGCGCTGAGAGAAGCCTGCACGTGCCATCATGCCGAATCCGGCGAAGAGAATGCTACCGAACATCATGATGGTGCAACCGCCGAGAACGGCCTGCGGGATGGTGGTGAGGGCGTATCCAACTACTGGGAACACGCCACCGAGAATCATAACAACGGCTCCAACGGCGATGGTAAAGCGGTTTACGACGCCCGAAATGGCAGCAAGACCTACGTTCTGGCTGAACGATGTGATTGGAGTACAACCGAAAATGCCCGACACTGAACTTACGAAACCGTCACAGCAGATGGCTGATCCCATCTCTTTTGTCTCAGGATCGCGGTGCAAAGCACTGTTGCAAAGGGCGGAAGTGTCGCAGATGGTCTCAGTTGCAGAGACGAGATAGACAGCCACTACGGAAAGGATGGCGCCGATATTAAACTCCGGTGTGAATGGAAGGAGGCGAGGCAAGGCGATGATTGACTGACCTGCAATGCCACTGAAGTCGACCATTCCCAGGCAACAAGCCAATACATAGCCCACCACAAGACCTACGAGAACGGAGAGAGAACGGAGAAATCCCTTTGCGAAAACCTGGCAAAGGAGGCAGGCAAGGAGCGTAACGCTACCCACAATCCAGTTGTTAAGGCTGCCGAAGTCAGCTGCACCCACTCCACCGGCAAACGAATTGGCACCAATGGGAAGCAGCGAGAAGCCGATGGCGGTCACCACTGTGGCTGAAACTACGTGCGGAATAAGCTTTATCCAGTACTTGACGAAGAGTCCGAGGAAGCCTTCCACAAGACCGCCGATGATGACAGCGCCGATAAGAGTGCCCATACCGTAAGCGCCGGCAAGGCTGATGGCGAGCGAAAGGAACGTGAAGGAGATGCCCATAACGATGGGAAGGCGCGAGCCGATACGCCAGACGGGATAAAGCTGCACAAGCGTACCGATACCGGCTATCACCATACAGTTCTGAATAAGGGCGGCACTGACTGCGCTGTCCAGTCCCACGGCTCCCGCAAGAATCATAATTGGCGTAATGTTGCTGACGAACATCGCCAGCACGTGCTGCAGACCGAACGGGAGAGCTTTCCCGATGGGCACTCTACCGTCAAGCTGATAGAGATTGTCGATTGAATTCTTCATATCGCTAAATGTTGTAAAATTTGTGTATGGCTGCAAAATTACAAAAAAAAGACCACAAAAACCGTACGTTCTTGTGGTCTATTGCGTTTGTCGTTGTAAAAACAAACCCTACCTATTATTATTCAACCTTATCTGCTTATTATCTGCTTATACTATCCTAACTCATTCAGCTATCTATGCCTATTCATTCATAACCGACCACGGTTATTTGTGTCTATACATTTCCTGACCGAAGCAGGGTCTGTTTTCGCGTTGCGATTATTTCACCTCAATCTGACGTGAAGCCTTCTCTTCCTTCTTCTCAATCTTCGGAAGGTCGATGGTGAGCACACCGTCGCTGACGTTGGCTGCAATCTTCTCCTTGTCTACATCGTCAGGAAGCAGAAGAGTCTGCTCGAACTTTGAGTATGAGAACTCGCGACGGAGATAATGTTCTTTCTTGTTCTCGTCCTTCTTCTCATCCTTATGCTCCATCTTGATGTGAAGGTTGCCATCGGCGTCGACGTTAATGTTGAAGTCGCCCTTCTTCATTCCTGCGGCTGCAAGCTCTACTGTATAGTCGTGCTCAGTCTCTTTAACGTTGATGGCTGGTGCGGTGGCATTTGTACGCGGCATGAAGTCGGTATCAAAAAAGTCATTGAAAACTTCAGGCATCCAAGTATTTCTCATTACTGGTAACATATCAAAAACCTCCAATTATATTTTAGTTGTTTTATCTTTTCTTTGCTCCCCTCGGGCTTCCGCCTTCGGTTTGCACTATCTCTAATGCAACTTGCATGCCAACGTCACAACCGTGAGGCTTTGCCATTAAACAGTAAAGCTAAATATCAAACAAATAGACAAATAGTCAGATTATTCAGACAATCAGTCACAAAGCATTGACAAATAGTCAGAAACAAAAGATAATCAATAAGCTTGCGTTCGTGGGTGCGTGGCTACGGCGAGACGCCATAGCCTCCTATGTTTGTTTCTGACCTGGTGTAATAAAAAAATCCCGGCTCCTTCTTTCGGAACCGGGATTTCCCTTTATGTTATGTTCTGCGGATGTGCCGTCAAAGGGTCACACCTACCGAACCGTGTCATTTACTTGATGACAACCTTCTTCACCTTGCCGTCAGCAGTGCGAACGATGTTCAGACCCTTCTGCAGCTTGCTGATCTTAACGCCGTCAACAGTGAAGAGCTCTGCGTTAGCAGCCTCAGCGTTGATGCTGTCGATGCCGTCGGTAACGTCCTTAACCACGAGAGTAGCGTCGTAGATACCACCACCGTTGTTGAGAATGTTGTTAGTAGCGATAACGCAACCACCAGCGTCTACGCTGTTCCAGTCTACCTTGAAGCGGATGCGGTATGTACCCTCCTCCATAGGAGCTGTGAACGAAGGCAGCGGGTTAACGTTGCAGTTGTTGCTTACTGTCTCGCCCTTAGAGTTGAGACCGGTAGAACCATTAGAAGCGCTGTAGAAGCTGTAAGATACAACCTCAGTGCCAGTCTGGTCGTCGCTGTCAGCGTTGAATGAGAACTGCTTGTCGTTGTTGAGGTCTACGTATACGTAACCGTGCATCCACTCGCCAACATAACCGATAGCCGGAGTTACCTCAGCACCTGGAGTTACGGTGAAGCTCTGTGCTGTAAGATCCTCGTAGCCGTTCATTGTCTTGCCGAACTCGATGGTCTGTGCCTGACCGTTAACGGTGAGCGATACAGATGTTGAGTAGCGGCTTGAGTGAGTCTGCTTAGCGTCCTTCTCGAAGTTGATAGCATAATCCTCCTTCGGCTCTTCAGGCTGATCATAGTTGAACTCACCGTCATACATGAATGTATTGCCAGATATGTTGAGAGCCATCTTGATTTCGTTCTCAGAAACGTTAACGATCTGGAACATAGCACCTACTTCCTCTTCTTCACCAAAGAACTCATTTGTAGCAGCATCAGGCTGAGCCACAATCATAGTCTCCTCTGTCTCTACAGTGCCGCCTTCGTCGTACGGAGTGGCACGCTGCTCAGTACCGTTGAATACGAGGTCAACAGTCTGCTCGTTGAGAGTAATCTGCTTGAGAGTAATCTTGTATGACTCGTCGCTGTACTTAACTACGTTTACAACAGCCTCGTCAGCCTGGAAGAGATTCTCCTCGTCCTCTGACTCAGAATCCCAGATGCGGAGGTTGCTTGTGTAGCTGTTATTAGAAACCTCTGTAACTTCTACTGGAGGCTCTACGCCGTAGTAGAGGTTGAATGTGTAAGAAGCGTTGTTCTTGAATGCAACGTTGAATGTACCAGTGAGCTGGCCATCAGCGATTGTACCGTTCATAGAAACAACAACCACATCGTTATTCCAACCTACGTTAGTAAGTGTGAACTCCTGGTTCTCAGCTGTGAGAACTGTGTTGCCTTCTGACTCTGTGCCAGTAGCCTCGAATGTGACAGGACCTACCTGACCAGGAACGCCGTCCATATCAGAGAATGCAGGGATTGTAACCTCGTACTTGCCCTCTTCCTTAGCGAGAACCTTAACCTCAGCCTCTTCGTAAGTCTGAGTCTCGTTATTGCGAACCACCTTGAGAGTGTTCTTGTAAACGGTAGGAGCGATAGGCTCCGGCTCGTTCTGCAGATCCACAACAGTCACATACTTGATAGTAGCGTTACTGCGGTTAGCGCCTTCCTTCGAGCCGATATTGATGCTTTCAAGTTCCCAGAATGCCTTTGTCTGCTCCTGCCATGTACCGGTTACCTCTGCATTGTAGAACTCATTGAACGGCTCGCCGTCAATGGTGCAGCCCTCAGCCTTAGAAAGCTCGATGCGTACTGTGTCTGCCTCTACTGCCTTGTGTGCGTCAGAAATCGGGTGAGAACCGCCAGTTGTGAGATAGTCAGCCTTCATGCGCTTAGCAGACTTGGTGTAGTAGAAGTGCCAGCCACCGATCTTCCATGCGCCAATGTTCTCGCCTACAGAAAGGATGTTCTCGTTAGCTGTGTAATCGCCGCAAGTAGAGAGGTCGATAACAGCAACGAGCTTCTGAGTGTTCCAGTCAATAGGAATGTTAGTCCACTCGAATGACTGACCGTTAGGAGCGAAGTCAACAGAACCGTCTACGGGGAAGCCCTCAATCTCAGGCTCGGGCTGAGGAGCAACGTAGTCGGGGTCTGTACCTACAGTATACTTATCGCCATTAGCAGCCACCATGTCGATGAAGATCTTCTCAGCATCGTCCTTGGTGTAAAGAACAGCCTTGACATCATAGTTCATCATGCTAACTTCGGTAGTACCGGTGTAGGTGGTGCGGCCCTTCTCGTCAGTACCCTTTACAAGGTCAGAAGACTTGATGGTCTGGTTGGCATTGTCGAATACCACTGACATGTTGATAGTGCCATCAGACATCTCGTTGATGGTAACGTCAGCCAAGTCGAGAGGAATGGTTGTACCATACTGAGTGATGAAGATGTTGTCAGTGAACTTCTTAGAATCCACAACCTCAACAGGCTCTGTCCAGTCAAGACCTACCACCTCTACATACTTATATGTAGCGTTGCTGCGGTTTTCGCCCTGTGTAGATCCGAATACGAGGTCGTTGTAAGTGAGAAGCTTAGCATAGTCGCTTGCCTCGAATGCCAATGTGCCGTCGATATAAACGCCATTCTGACGAAGCTCAACGCGAACGTTAGAAGAATCATTTACTGAAACGTACTTTGTTGGAGTGGTACTGAGATCATCGCTGTTACGGAACTGGATGCAGAAGGTATTTACAAGGTGCTGCATACCAGTAGTTGTCCAAACATCAGCGTCCTTTGTGTAGTAGAAGTGGAGGACAGAGCCGTTAGAAACATTCCACTCGCCGAGGTTAGCTGCATTGTTAGCGAATGAGAAGATGGTCTCATTAACGCCCTGACAGTTAGTCAGATCCAGCTTTGCCACAACCTTGTGTGTGTCCCAGTTGATGGTGAAGTCCTTAGCCTCGATTTTTGCGCCGTTAGGAGCAAGACCAGCCTCAACGAGCGGACCCTCTGTTGTCTCAACTGTGCCGCCACCGCCGGTAGAACCGAAGTCGTCAGTTCCGAAGGTGTACTGGAAGGGATACTTCTGGAAAGAGTTAAAAGCTACTGTGCCATTAAAATGAGCATAAGCCTTTGTCTCATTGAACTTAACAACAAGCGTACTGTTCACAAAAGTATACTGAGACTGTGTGAGATAGCAATAAGGATTGCTAACCTCGATGGTTGTCAAGCCGCTTGCATCTGTTGTGCCAGCAACTTCCTCACATACAAACTCGCCCCAGTTGCCCATTTCATATTGGGTGAAATCGCAACCTTCGGCTGTAACATTGTACGTGCCGTCTACGCGTTTCTCAATGGTGAGAGTACCATTTGGCAAATCTACAGCCTTAGCACCCATAAGATTCACCTCAAAATGAAGTGCATCTGAATAGGAACCTGCAAATGCCATAACGGTAATCATCAACATTGAAAGAAGGGATAGAATCTTTTTCATAATCCTTTTCTTTTAATTGATAGTTAGTTGATATTGATAAAGTGAATAAAAAATAGACTTGTTTTTAATTTTAATCGTTTTTAGGTCACTATGGTTTAAGTGGTCTGTCGTGCTTCTTTGCACGCAAGTTATAGTATATTGATGCTAATTATATGTATTCGTTGCAAAATTAATAAAAAAAATATGTAGCAACAAATTTTTGAACTTTTTTGTTTAAAGATATGCAGTTAAGCCAATAAATAGGGTTAATTGGAACAAATAAGAAAGCAAGCAGTTGGTTTGGATTTGGTCAGGTTTTTGGAAAAGTTGGTTTGGATTTGTTCAAGTTTTCAAGCAAAGTTGGTTTGGATTTGATTAAGATTTCGCTCATTTTTGGTTTGGATTTGAATATTATTATGTATCTTTGTCACTGATATATAACCATTTAGATATGTTCAAACGAATAGCACTCAATTATCTTCGCGAATGGGCGAAGAAGGACGAACGAAAGCCTTTGGTCTTGCGTGGCGCACGTCAGGTGGGCAAGACCACGCTTGTAAGAATGTTTGCCGAGGAATTCAGCAACTATATTTACCTTAATCTTGAGGAAAAAGAGAACGCTGCATTGTTTGCTGCCGACTACTCTTTCGACGACTTGCTGTCCGGCATTTTCTTCAAAGCCAATGTACGCCAGGACAACAGACGCACACTGATATTCATCGACGAGATACAGAACGAGCCTAAGGCTGTGCAGACGCTGCGCTTTTTCTACGAGAAACGTCCCGACATTTATGTCATCGCCGCAGGTTCACTATTGGAAAGCCTTATGGACAGACATATCTCGTTTCCCGTAGGAAGAGTGGAATACATGGCTCTACACCCCTGCACGTTCGTGGAGTTTCTTTCTGCCATAGGAGAAGAGATGCTTGCTGAGAAGGTGGAGGCGGTGGACGTGCCGCAGTCGCTGCACAGCTATGCGCTGGAACTCTTCAAGAAATACATGATAATAGGAGGTCTGCCGGAGGTGGTGGCTAACTATGCTCAGCATCGCGACATGGTAAGACTCGGAGGCATATTCAACGCCTTGCTTTCGGGATATCGCGACGATGTGGAGAAGTATGCCAGCAAACCGAAGGAGCAGGACTCCATACGCTATATTCTCAACTATGGCTGGACATCCGCCGCCCACCGCATACAGTTCGCAAAGTTCACCAATTCATCATTCAAGTCGGCTGATGTCAGCAATGCCTTCCGTACGCTTGAGAAGACTCTGATTCTGGAACTGGTTTATCCTCTTACGTCTACATCCTTGCCGATACTGCCCGATCTGAAGAAAAGCCCCAAGCTCTTGTGGCTTGACACGGGGCTGGTGAATTATGTGGCAGGAATGCAGGAGGAACTGCTCTTCTCCACTGACAGCGACGAACTGTGGAACGGCGACATCGCCGAACATATCGTAGCGCAGGAACTGCTTGGAGCGACGACGACGTTCGGCGAGAAACGGATGTTCTGGGTGCGCGACGCACGCAACTCTCAGGCTGAGGTAGACTTCGTAATCCGACATAAGTCGCATCTGTTGCCGATAGAAGTGAAGACCGGCAACAACTCGAAGCTACGCTCCTTACATCAGTTTATGGAGGATTCGAAGGAACGAATAGCCCTTAGAATATGGAACGGACCGATGACATCGGACGTAATAACACGAAGCAACGGCTGTCCGTTCACTCTCTATAACATTCCATTGTATTATGCAGGGCAACTGGAAAGGTTTCTGGAAGGAAGACATGAAGACATGCAAATATCGTCTAAAGAGTAAAATTCTGTTACAAAATAAAAATTGATTCTAGAGATTTAGATTGCTGTTTTTATGGTGTTTTGCGGTGCAAACAGCACTCATGCTTAACAATAGCGCCACTTTTATCATGCAATAGTGCCACTATTAGAGTGTAAAAGCGGCGCTATTGCATTATAAAAGTGGCGCTATTGGAGGGTAAAAGTGGCGCTATTGCAGCAAAAAACGGCTTGTTTGCGCGTCGGATTTCATAGAACTTCGTCAGAAAACCGCATAACACGCTGTGTTTAAGTGTGTTGTCTCTAAGCGCTCAAAACTCAAGAAATTCGCACCAAAGATTTTGTTGTGCGCTGAACGAGGAGTATTGAGCGTTAGAAATGCAAATATTGTACATGCCGAGCGCATCAAACCACCCACTCCATCCAGTTGTCGGGAGTAACAACAGCCGTCTGCTTCACGTCATAAGCAGTAAGGAATGAGGAGGGAAACTGGGTGTTGGCACGGCGCGGATTCCATTTCATCTCAAAGACCGTAAACTGTCCGTCACACTCTTCTATATAGTCAATCTCCTGCTGCTGGGTGGTGCGCCAGAAATAACTGTTGGCATAACGACCAGAATAATGGTTGGCTTTAATTCGCTCGCTTATGATGAAGTTCTCCCACAAAGCCCCTGTGTCTTGACGCAACGACAACGGCGAAAAGTTCTGAAGAATGGCGTTGCGTATGCCATTATCGTAAAAGTATATCTTTTTCCCCTTCTTCAATTCTGTGCGCAGGTTGCGATTGAGCCCGTTTAATCTAAAGATAATATAACACTTCTCGAGCAAATCAATGTATTTCTCCACGGTCTTGTTGTCGGTGCCTACGGTCTGTGCAAGTTCGTTATACGACACTTCACTGCACACCTGCAAGGCAAGAGCCGTGAGCAACTTGCCGAGCAGAACCGGGCGGCGCACGCTCTCAAGCGAAAGCAAATCCTTATAGAGATAGCTGCCTGCAAGATTGGTAAGCAACTCTTTTGCATCGTCAGCATGATTTATGATGTCGGGATACGATCCAAAGATGAGGCGTTGTTCAAGGGTTTGCTTCACACCCAACAGACCCTGACTGTTCAGTATCTCTGACGTTGATATAGGATAGAGATGATACTCAAACTTGCGACCGGTAAGAGGCTCGCTGAGACGATCTTGCAACTCAAATGACGACGAACCGGTAACAAGCAACTGCACCGTGGGAAAATTATCGGTGATTCGCTTTAAGGTCATACCTATATTTTCCACTCGCTGTGCCTCGTCAATGACCACTATCTTATTGTCGGCAATGAGAAGACGCAATTCCGGGGTGTTGATATTGGTAAGCATATCCTTTACTTCCGGCTCATCACAATTCAACTGCAAAGCCTTGCAGTCCTGCTTCTCAAGAATCATTCTGAAAAGCGTGCTTTTGCCTACCTGTCGCGCTCCTATAACGATGATTGCCTTTCCTGCAAACATACGCGACTCTATCTTTTTATGTAACTCTCGTTCTATCATTAGCGTACGTATTGTTTATAGAGGCAAAGATAAGGAAAAAATAGCCTAATCCCAAAACTTATACTAACTTTTGGGATTACAATCCCAAAATTCATACTAACTTTTGGGATTAGGAACATAAATTGCTAAAAAACAAACTGTAATAGATGCGGGCTGAAATGCCCGCATCTATTACAGTTTGCCTTGCTTTACAGCTCGTTCTTATGCAGCTCTGCCAGCAGCTTCACGCTCTGCGAATGGAGGTCGATGTGACGCTGCAGCTTCTCGTAGATGCCGTTTATCTCCTCGTAATACACGAGGGCTGTTATCTCGCCCTGCTGCAGAGCCTTTGCGAAGAGGGAGAGCGACTCCTGCATGAGCTTCACGTCGCTATGATTGATGACCTGCTGGAGGCCCTGCAACTGCTCGTAGCTGGTGCGCAACGACGACTCGGCCTGGTGCTGAGCCTGCGTCACCTGCAGCTCTGCACTCTGACGGCGCTGACGGGCTGCCTTGACGTTGGAGCTGTTGCTGTAGAGCGGAAAGCTGACGCCTACCTGGAAACCGTTGATGCCTTCGCCATGCTCCGTGTTGCGACGATAACCGAAGGAGATGCTGGGAAGCCACTCGTTCTTCTGCACCTTCAGATTCATGTCGGCGGCGCGGAGGGCGGTCTGAGCCACTGCCACGTCAGCGTCGGCAGCAAGGGCAAGCGTGCGATACTCCTCGAAGTTCGTTATCTGCGGATAGACGGGCAGCTCCGTGTCTGTCACGTCCAGCGGCTTGCCACCGTTAAGCTGGCGGAGCTGCTGCACGAGTGCAGTGCGCTCGCCCTGCGTCTCGCTGACGAGGGTGCGCACCTCCATGCAGTCGAGCTTCACCTTGTTAAGCTCAAGAGCGTTGGCGTCGCCTGCCTCCATGCGCTTCTCATACATCTGGAGGAGCGTCTCGCTGTTGGCAAGGCGCTCACGCAGCATGGTGAGGGTCTGATTGAGGCGGATAAGGTCGATGCAGACCAGCTGAGCCTGGAGCAGGATGTCGCGGCGCTGCTTGGCAAGGAGCTGGTCGCCCACGGTCTGCTGCATCTGAGCCTGCTTGTTACGGGCGGCATACTTCGTGGGGAAATCAATCTCCTGACTTACCACAAGTTCGCTCTCCGCCACGCCGGAGTATGCCTTCGTGAAGAACGGGCTGTACTCCACGGACGGTCCGGCGAGGGCGTTGCCCGCCTTTATCTCAAGCACATCGGCTTGACAGTCGTGGGCAAGCGACTGCAGGGTGAGGTTGTTGGCTGCCACCTGCTTGAGCACGTCGCCGACGGTGTCGGCAAGGGCTGCGCTATACGCGCTGAACGCCACTATTGTTGCGATTAGATATCTTTTCATATATGATAGGTACGATGAATGCGTTGAGTAATGTTGAGCTGATGAGTCCGCCGAGTATCACCTTCGCCATAGGCGACTGAATCTCGTTGCCGGGCAGGTCGCCGCCGAGTGCCAGAGGCACGAGGGCAAGGGCGGAGGTGAGCGCGGTCATGAGGATGGGGTTGAGACGCGAGAGCGAACCCTCCACGATGGCGTCACGGACGGTCTTGCCTTCCTCCGTGCGCAGACGCTTATACTCGGTGATGAGCAGCATGCCGTTGCGCGTGGCGATGCCGAAGAGCGAGATAAAGCCGATGACGGCAGGGATGCTCACTTCTCCGGTGGTCAGCACGATGGCGAAGATGCCGCCGATGAGCGCCAGGGGCAGATTGAGGAGGATTACGCCTGCCTCCATGGCGTTGCGGAACTGCATGAAGAGGAGGAAGAAGATGACGACGATGGCGAGGATGCAGGTGAGATAGAGCACGCGGCTGGCGCTCTCCTGACTCTCAAACTGTCCGCCGTACTCCACGTGGTAGCCCTCGGGCAGCTGCACTTCTTCGCCTACGGCTTTCTTGATGTCTGCCACAACGTCGCTCAATGCCCGTCCGCTGGTGTTGGCAGAGATGACTATCTTGCGCTGTACGTTCTCACGGTTGATGGTGTTGGGACCTGCGCTGGAGATTATGTCTGCCACGTCGCTGAGCGGCACCTTACGTCCGTCCTGCGTGTCGATGATGAGGTCTTTTATGTCGTCGTACTTGTCGGCTTTCACCACAAGATTGAATGCGCGTCCTGCCTCATACACCTGCGACACGGTTTCGCCGGCAAGGTTTACGGCGAGAAACTCGTTGAACTCGGGGAGCGTGATGCCGTTGCGGACAAGCAGCTCACGACGCGGAACAATCTTGAGCTCGGGACGCTCTATCTGCTGCTCCACATTGAGGTCGGCTATGCCTTCGATGTCCTGGCAGGCGCTCTTTATCTGATTGCCGATGGTGAACATGCGGTTGAGGTCGGTGCCGAAGAGCTTGATGGCGATGCTTGCCTGCGTGCCGGAGAGCATGGCGTCAATGCGGTGTGAGATGGGCTGGCCAATCTCGATGTTGGCTCCGGCAAGCACGGAGAGACGCTTGCGCACGTCATTGAGCACTTCCTCATGACCGCGGTCTTTCAACTCAAACGGAGCTTCTATTTCGCTGACGTTGACGCCAAGGGCATGTTCGTCAAGCTCGGCGCGTCCGGTCTTGCGTGCCACGGTCTTTATTTCGGGCACCTGAAGGAGCAGTCGCTCGGCACGGGCGCCGATGGAATCGCTCTCTTCGAGCGAAATGCCGGGGAGAGAGGAGATGTTGATGGTGAACGATCCTTCGTTGAACTTGGGCAGGAAGCTGCTGCCTAAGCAGAAGAATACGCCGATGGCTACGGCGAACAATGCAGCCGTGCCGATGATGACCTTACGTGTATTGGCGAGCACCCAGAGCAGAGCACGCTCATAATACTTCTTCAGCCAGACTGCCACGAAGGCTTCCTTCGGCATCTCGCCCTTGCTCTTGCCGAGCAGATAGCTGCAGAGCACGGGGGTGAGCGTGAGGGCTACGAGGGTGGAGGCGAAGAGAGCTGTCACGAAGGCGATGCCGAGGGGGATGAGCATGCGACCTTCCATGCCGCTGAGGAAGAACAGCGGAGCGAAGCTCACTACGATTATCAACGTGGAATTGAGAATCGGCATGCGCACTTCACGCGAAGCATTGAAGACAAGCTCGATGATTGGCACGCGCTCAGGCTCGGGCAATGCGCGGTTCTGGCGTATGTGCTTGTAGACGTTCTCCACGTCCACAATGGCGTCGTCGACGAGCGAACCGATGGCAATGGCAAGACCGCCGAGGGTCATGGTGTTGATGCTGATGCCAAGGGCATTGAGCACTATCATCGCCACGAGGAACGATATGGGGATGGTGACAAGCGAGATGACCGTGGTGCGCACGTTGGCGAGGAAGAGCATGAGGATGATGACGACGAAGATGGCGCCTTCGATGAGCGACTTCTGTACGTTGTCGATGCTGCTCTCGATGAAATCGGACTGACGGAAGATGTCCGTTGATATATGCACGTCCTCAGGGAGGGTCTTGTGAAGGTCCTCGAGGGCGAGGTCGAGGTGCTTGGTGAGGTCGATGGTGCTGGTGTTGGGCTGCTTTGTCACGGTGAGAAGCACGGCAGGACGGGCTCTTTCGCTGCCGACGCCGAGCTTGGGCGACTGATTGCCCACCTTGATGTCGGCTACGTCAGCGAGGGTTATGACGCTCTCACCGTTCTTCTTTACGATGCACGTGCCGAGCTTCTCGGCGTCGTTGGTGGAGGTGATGCCGCGGATGATGTATTCGTTGCCGTACTCATAGCGTACGCCACCGTTGGTATTGACGTTCATGTTGCGGGTGGAAGCCATGACGTCTGAGAGCGAAACACCGAAATGCTTCATCTTGCCCGGGCTTATGAGTATCTGATATTCCTTGATGTCACCACCGTGGACGCTGACCTGAGCCACGCCACTGGTGGAGAGCAGACGCGGACGTATCACCCAGTCGGCGTACGTACGCAGGTCTTGCTGCGAGGTGTGCTTGCTGGTGAGGCTCACGATGAGCACCTCGCCAAGGATGGACGACTGCGGACCGAGCACCGGAGCGCTTACTCCTGCAGGCATCTGTTCGCCCACGGCAGCAAGCTTTTCGCTTACTATCTGACGGGCAAGATAGATGTCGGTGCCCCAATCGAATTCCACCCATACGACGGAGAAGCCGTTGGTGGACTGCGAGCGGACTCGACGTACGCCGGTACTGCCGTTGACGGCGGTCTCAATGGGGAAGGTGACGAGTTGCTCCACTTCCTCTGTGGCCATGCCGCCTGCCTCGGTCATGATGACCACGGTGGGCGCATTGAGGTCAGGGAACACGTCGACATCGGTCTTGCTGGTGGAATAGAGTCCGGCGATGACCAGCAGCACGGACGCCACCAGCACAAGTATTCTGTTCTCAAGCGAGAAGCGTATTATCTTATTCAGCATAGCTATTAATGATTATGGTTATGCGCTGGAATGGCGTTGGCAGCCGATGCCAGTCTTACCTGGACTGCGCCCTTGGTAACGACGCGGTCGCCCTTCTTCACTCCTGTAAGTATCTCCACACGCTCGCCGTCGCTCTCGCCAAGCGTCACTTCCTGCTTGCGATAGCCTTCGGCGTCAATCTGGATGTAGACAAAATGGACGCCCTGCTCCTCGGTGAGGGCGGTGATGGGCAGCGTGATGACGTTGGGACGGTCCTGCGTGATGAGATAAATCTCGGCGTACGAGCCCTGCACGACGTCGCCGGTGTTGTTGAACTCGAAGATTACGGGGATGTACGAATTGTTGACCTCTGCCGAACGGCCGTAAGACTGGATGTGTCCGCCCATGTCGGTGATGTCGTAGAGACGGTTGCTGTAGCTGGTGCGGAACTTTGCGCAACGTATCTTGTTAAGCTCGTTGAAGTGGCGTTCCGGTATTTCGGCACGCAGATAGAGGTGCTTATTCTGGGTGATAACGGCAAGGGGCTGACCAGCTTCCACGTAGTCGCCGCCATTTACCATACATTGCTTGATGTAGCCGCCGCGGGGAGCTGTTACAGCCACGCCGCCGGCGCTGCGTGTGCGCTGCATGCTGGTGTAGGTGAGCTTGGCAGCCTCATATTCCGCCTTGGCAACGGCGAGGTCTTTCTCGCTTATTATCTTGTCCTTGATGAGTGTCTTCGCACGTGTATAGTCGCGCTCGGCACGCTCGTAGTCGATGCGTGCACGCTGAACGGGGTCGCCGTCAGCCATCTGCATTCCTGCGGAAGTGATGGAGAAGAGCGTGGTTCCGGCAGCCACCTTCAGTCCTTCACTCACGTGATTCTTATACTGCACGCGCCCGCTGATGGTGGCAACAACGGCTGTCTCGTCGCATGATGCCGACATCACCTTGCCACTGGTGTGGATGACGCCATGGAATATGCCCGGCTTCACTTCCTCCACCTTCACTCCTGCTGCACGAGCCTTCTCAGGTGAAAGGATTATCTCGTCGGTATGGGCGCCTTTAGCCTCATGACCTTCCTCTTCGGAATCGTGGTCGTGGTGCTCGGTTTCCTCGGCATGCTCATGGTCATGGTCGTGATCGAGATGGTCATGGGACTTGCCTCCGCAAGCGACCATTCCCGCCACGAAGACTACAGATAATAAGTAATAAGTGATTCGTCTAAGCATATTTCATTAAGTGTTTATTATTAAGCTAAAAAAAAGTCAGTTGCAAAGATAAGGAATAAGCAATGCAACTATGTTGCAAAAGCGAAGATTATACGCATAAATAGGAACACGCGTACATATTATATACAAAAAAGCGGATGCGCTGCACTTCTGAGAGTGCTTCGCATCCGCTTAGCTTATTTACTGTTGACTGAATTAGTCAGCGAGCTTTGCCTTGATGAACTCGCGGTTGAGGCGAGCGATGTTGGCGATTGACTCGTTCTTCGGGCACTCAGCCTCGCAAGCGCGGGTGTTGGTGCAGTTACCGAAACCGAGCTCCTCCATCTTGGCGATCATAGCCTTAGCACGCTTAGCTGCCTCAGGACGACCCTGGGGAAGGAGAGCGAGCTGGCTGACCTTAGAGCTGACGAAGAGCATAGCAGAACCGTTCTTACATGCAGCTACACAGCAACCGCAACCGATACATGTAGCGCAGTCCATTGCCTCGTCTGCGTCTTCCTTCGGAATGAGGATGGCGTTAGCGTCCTCGGGCTGGCCAGTACGAACGCTTACGTAACCACCTGCCTGCATAATCTTGTCGAAGGCAGTACGGTCTACCATGCAGTCCTTGATAACGGGGAACGCAGCCGAACGCCAAGGCTCAACTGTGATAACGTCGCCGTCGTTGAACTTACGCATGTAGAGCTGGCAGGTTGTGGCACCCTGGTTAGGTCCGTGGGGATGACCGTTGATGTAGAGTGAGCACATACCGCAGATGCCCTCGCGGCAGTCGTGGTCGAATACGAAAGGCTCGTGGCCTTCCTCAATGAGCTGCTCGTTAAGGATGTCGAGCATCTCAAGGAATGAGGTATCCGTAGGGATATCCTTCATCTCACGTGTGTCGAAGTGGCCCTTGTCCTGAGGACCGTTCTGACGCCAATATTTCAGTGTGAATGATATGTTTGCCATAATCTTTATTAGTTCTTATAGTTACGTGTCTGTACCTTGATTGCCTCGTACTCGAGCGGCTCCTTGATGAGCTCAGGAGCTGTCTCGTCGTCGTTCTTATACTCCCAGCAACCTACATAGAAGAAGTTCTCGTCGTCGCGCTGTGCCTCGCCCTCGGGAGTCTGATACTCCTCGCGGAAGTGACCACCGCAAGACTCCTCACGTGAGAGGGCGTCGTGTGCGATGAGCTCACCCATAAGGATGAAGTCGCGGAGGTGGATAGCCTTGTCGAGCTCTACGTTCAGACCTTCCTTCGATCCAGGGATGAAGAGGTTGGTGTTGAATTCCTTGCGGAGCTTCTTGATAAGCTCGATGCCTTCCTTCAAGCCCTCTGCTGTACGACCCATACCTACGTGCTCCCACAGTACGTGGCCAAGCTCCTTGTGGATAGAGTCAACAGAACGCTTACCCTTGATGTTCATGAGGCGGTCGATCTCAGCCTGAACACCCTTCTCAGCCTCTGCAAACTCGGGCAGGTCGGTAGAGAGGTGCGGCCAGATAGCCTGGTCAGCGAGATAGTTCTGGATGGTGTAAGGCAGTACGAAGTAGCCGTCTGCCAAGCCCTGCATAAGAGCAGATGCACCAAGACGGTTAGCACCGTGGTCAGAGAAGTTACACTCACCGATAGCGAACAGACCAGTGATAGAGGTCTGGAGCTCGTAGTCAACCCAGATACCACCCATTGTGTAGTGGATAGCAGGATAGATCATCATCGGGTTGTAATACTTCACGCCGTTAATCTCGTTAGCGAGCTGGCCAGGATTAACGTCTGTGATCTCCTCGTACATGTCGAAGAGGTTGCCGTAACGCTGACGGATAACGTCGATGCCGAGACGGTTGATTGACTCAGAGAAGTCGAGGAATACGGCGAGACCGGTGTTGTTAACGCCGAAGCCCTTGTCGCAACGCTCCTTGGCAGCACGTGAAGCAACGTCACGCGGAACGAGGTTGCCGAATGCCGGATAGCGGCGCTCCAAGTAGTAGTCGCGGTCTTCCTCAGGAATGTCGCTACCCTTCTTGGTGCCAGCCTGAAGTGCCTTAGCGTCCTCAATCTTCTTCGGTACCCAGATACGGCCGTCGTTACGAAGTGACTCAGACATAAGAGTAAGCTTAGACTGCTTGTCGCCGTGTACGGGGATACATGTCGGGTGAATCTGTACGTAGCAGGGGTTAGCGAAGTAAGCACCCTTACGGTAGCACTGGATGGCAGCTGTACAGTTACAGCCCATAGCGTTAGTAGAGAGGAAGTAAGCGTTGCCGTAACCACCAGTAGCGATTACAACGGCGTTTGCAGAGAAACGCTCGAGCTTACCTGAAATGAGGTTCTTGGCGATGATACCACGAGCGCGGCCGTCAACGATAACCACATCTTCCATCTCGTAACGTGTATAGAGGAGCACGCGGCCTGCATTTACCTGCTTTGAAAGTGCTGAGTAAGCACCGAGGAGGAGCTGCTGGCCGGTCTGACCCTTAGCGTAGAATGTACGTGATACCTGAGCACCACCGAATGAACGGTTGGCGAGCATGCCGCCGTACTCACGTGCGAAAGGTACACCCTGAGCTACACACTGGTCGATGATGTCGTTTGATACCTCAGCGAGGCGGTATACGTTAGCCTCACGAGCACGGTAGTCACCACCCTTTACTGTATCGTAGAACAGACGGTATACTGAGTCGCCGTCGTTCTGATAGTTCTTGGCAGCGTTGATACCGCCCTGAGCTGCGATAGAGTGAGCACGACGGGGAGAGTCCTGGATGCAGAAGTTAAGCACGCGGAAACCCATCTCGCCAAGGCTGGCTGCTGCAGAAGCACCTGCAAGACCTGTACCTACAACGATAATGTCGAGCTTGAGTTTGTTCTTGGGGTTCACCAGACGCTGGTGAGCTTTATAGTTGGTCCACTTCTCGGCCACTGGGCCTTCAGGGATTCTTGAATTAATTGTCTTAGCCATAATATGAATTATGTATATTTGATTTTTAGTTTTTAATTAGCAGCAGAGGCTCGGTGCGCAACCAAGTGCGAAAGCGATTACTACTACGAGGAAACCGAGGACGAGGAGGGTTGAGTAAACCTGACCGATGACCTTCCAACGGTTAAACCATACCTTACCGTTCCAGCCGAATGTCTGCATTGCGCTCCAGAAACCGTGTGTGAGGTGGAACCAGAGAGCTACGAGCCATACGATGTAGAGAACTACGTAAACCGGGTTAGCGAAGGTCTGCTGAATCCAGCCGAAACCGTCAGCAGGTGCGCATACACCCTCGAAACCTGCGAGCTCGGCGAACATCATGTTATACCAGAAGTTGAAGAGGTGGAGCAACAGACCGAGAACGATGATGATGCCAAGAACGAGCATGTTCTGAGATGCCCACTCTACGCCCTGAGGCTTAGCTGTTACCTCGTAACGAGAATTGCCACGAGCGGCACGGTTCTGCATCGTGAGCCAGAAGGCAAACACGAAGTGGAGTACGCAGAGGGCGCCCAAACCGATTGTTGCAACTACGGCATACCAGTTGGCGCCGAGGAACTCACAGATCATGTTGTAAGCGTCTCCTGAGAAGAGCGCAGCAACATTCATTGACATGTGGAATGTCAGGAATAGAACAAGCGCGATGCCGGTCAAGGCCATCACCACCTTTCTACCGATGGATGAATTGATTAACCACATAAATGATTTAAAATTTAAATTATTAACTGTTAGAATTATAGAATTTCATATCCAATATTTATTCTTTAAGGTCACAGCTATAAGCCACAGCGACACTCCTTACTATATAATAGGTAAAGGGACGCTCTAACAATCTGCAAAAATACTGAAAATAGATGATAAATCAAACTATTTCACTCCAAAAATCATTTTTTATTCTTAATTTTGCGAGGACAAACAATGCTGGTTAATTAGAAATGTAGACAACCAGCGGAAATCACAAACAGATATATGAATTTCAAATACGACGTTATAGTCATTGGTGGTGGTCACGCCGGATGCGAAGCGGCATGCGCGGCTGCAAGAATGGGAGCGAAGACGTGCCTTGTGACGATGGACATGAATAAGATAGGACAGATGAGTTGCAACCCCGCCGTGGGCGGCATCGCCAAAGGACAGATAGTACGCGAGATTGACGCTCTTGGAGGCGAGATGGCGCTCGTCACCGATGCCACGTCCATACAGTTCCGTATGCTCAACCGCGGTAAAGGTCCGGCAGTATGGAGCCCGCGTGCACAATGCGACAGAGGAAAGTTTATATGGGAATGGCGCACCCGTCTCGACCGTGTGGACAACCTCGACATCTGGCAGGACGAAGCCTGCGAGCTGCTTGTCGAGAACGGAGAGGCAGTGGGCGTTGAGACAGTCTGGGGCGTTACGTTCCGAGCAAAAGCGGTAATCATCACAGCGGGCACGTTCCTTAACGGACTGATGCACGTGGGAAGGAAGAAGGTACCGGGAGGCAGATGCGCCGAACCTGCCGTCCTTAACTTCACGGAGAGCATCACGCGTCACGGCATAACGTCGGAGAGAATGAAGACTGGTACGCCGGTTCGCATCGACCGTCGTAGCGTACACTTCGAGGATATGGAGTGTCAGCCGGGCGAAACCGACAACCACGGATTCTCATACATGACGGCTCCAAGACATCTTAAGCAACTGCCATGCTGGACCACATACACTAATAAGGAGGTGCACGACACGCTTCGCGAAGCCATCGCTGAGTCGCCTCTCTACAACGGACAGATTCAGTCTACGGGTCCACGTTACTGTCCTTCCATCGAAACAAAGCTGATGACTTTCCCTGACAAGGACCAGCACCCGCTCTTCCTGGAGCCTGAAGGCGAGGATACCAACGAGATGTATCTTAACGGATTCTCCTCGTCGATGCCGATGGAGGTGCAGTTGAATGCTCTGAAGAAGATTCCTGCGTTCCGAGACATAAAGGTATACAGACCGGGATACGCCATAGAGTACGATTACTTCGACCCGACACAGCTGAAGCCGTCGTTGGAATCGAAACTCGTAAAGGGACTTTTCTTCGCCGGTCAGGTGAACGGAACGACGGGATATGAGGAAGCTGGCGGACAAGGCACGATGGCTGGTATCAACGCTGCCCTACTCTGCGGCGGCAGCGATCCTTATATAATGAAGCGTGACGAAGGATATATCGGCGTGTTGATTGATGACTTGACGACGAAGGGCGTGGACGAACCATACCGTATGTTCACATCAAGAGCAGAATACAGAATACTTCTAAGGCAGGACAACGCTGACGCACGACTCACAGAGAAGGCGTACAATCTCGGACTTGCCACTCGCGAGCGTTACGACCGCTGGCTTACAAAGAAAGCGGAGATTGAGCGCATCATCAGTTTCTGCAATTCCACGAATGTGAAACCACGCGACATCAACGCCGCTCTCGAATCGTTTGGCACAACACCCTTGCAGTTCGGATCGCCGATAGCCAGTCTTATTGCAAGACCACAGCTCGGCATCAAGCAACTCGCTTCTGCCATCCCCACCCTACAAGCCGCCCTTGACATGAATGAAGAACGTAAGGACGAAATCGTGGAGGCAGCAGAGATACTTATCAAGTACGACGGATACATCAAACGCGAACGACAGATTGCAGACAAGATGCACCGACTGGAGGACATCCGAATCAAGGGACACTTCCGTTACGAGGAGCTTCACGAGATATCCACAGAGGGAAGACAAAAGCTCTCACGCATCAATCCAGAAACCCTCGGACAAGCTTCCCGCATCCCAGGAGTGTCGCCCAGCGACATCAACGTCCTGCTCGTGCTGATGAAGAGATAATCGGAATTAGGAGTTAGGAGTTAGGAATTAGGAATTACGAGTTAAGAGTTAAGAGTTAAGAGTTCCACGTGAAACAAATACAATAACAAACATACATTAAACATTTGAAAATGAACAACAAACTATTGCTTGACAATCTGCGTTGCATACCAGATTGGCCTAAGAAGGGAGTTAACTTCCGCGACGTCACCACACTCTTCAAGAACAACGCGTGTCTGAAGGAGATTTGTGACGAGATGTACGAGCTCTACAAGGACAAGGGCATAACGAAGATTGTCGGCATCGAGTCGCGCGGCTTCGTAATGTCATCTGCCCTCGCCCTCCGTCTTGGAGCCGGCGTAGTGCTCTGCCGCAAGCCCGGCAAGCTTCCTTGCGACACCGTGCAGGAAAGCTACGCTAAGGAATACGGCAAAGACACCATCGAGATTCATAAGGACGCCATCGGCGAAGACGACGTAATCCTGCTCCACGACGACCTCCTCGCTACCGGCGGAACAATGAAGGCAGCTTGCAACCTCGTAAAGAAGTTCAACCCAAAGAAGGTCTATGCTAACTTCATCATCGAGCTTGTCAACGAAGGTCTTAACGGACGTGAGGGATTCGATGAGGACATCGAGATAACATCTCTCATCAAGATCTAACATTAAAGACCTGACAAGAGGAAAGCTATAAAGGCGCGGCAAGCAACAACACTTGCCGCGCCTTTCAGTTCCACGTGAAACAAACCGTCCCAAACCACTTAGTTCCAAACAACTTACAGTCCACCATTATGACAAAAGAAGAAAACGCAAAGCGCATTGAGCGTCTTAAGAACATCGTGCTTAACATGCCGGACAAGCCCGGCAGCTACCAGTTCTACGACGCCGACCATACTATTATATATGTAGGCAAGGCAAAGCGTCTCAAGCAACGCGTCTCAAGCTACTTCCATAAAGAGGTGGATAGGCTTAAGACGAAGGTGCTGGTGTCCAAGATTGAGGACATAAGCTACACAGTGGTCAACACGGAAGAGGACGCATTGCTGCTCGAGAACAGCCTTATAAAGAAATACAATCCCCGTTATAACGTCCTTCTCAAGGACGGAAAGACTTACCCCAGCATCTGCGTAACGAACGAATACTTGCCTCGTGTATTCAAGACCCGCCAGATAAACAAACGCTTCGGCACCTTCTTCGGACCCTACTCGCATACGGGCAGCATGTTCGCAGTCCTTGAACTTATCCATAAACTATACAAGCCTCGGACATGCCGTATGATTATTACCAAGGAAGGCATCGAACAAGGCAAGTACAAGCCTTGTCTGGAATATCACATCCACAACTGCAAGGCGCCTTGTTGCGGTAAGCAAAGCCTCGAGGATTATCAGGCTGCAATAGCTCAGGCACGCGAGATTCTGAAAGGAAACACGCGCGAACTAAGCAAGCATATCTACGAGGAAATGCAGAAAAAGGCGGCGGAACTGAAGTTTGAGGAGGCGGAAGAGCTAAAGCAGAAGTACATTCTTATAGAGAATTTCTGCGCCAAAAGCGAGGTGGTCAGCCATACTATTACGGACGTTGACGTATTCTCAATAATTGACGACGAAGCGCAAAGAACGGCGTTCATCAATTATATACATGTAAAGAACGGTAGCGTCAATCAGAGTTTCACATTCGAATATAAGCGAAAGCTGGATGAATCCGACCAGGAACTTCTCCTTACTGCCATCCCTGAGATTCGCGAACGCTTCCAAAGCCATGCAAAAGAGATAATCGTACCATTCGAAATGGAATGGCAACTGAGTGGTGCCACGTTCTTTGTACCGCAGCGTGGCGACAAGAAGCACCTGCTGGAGCTTGGCGAAATGAACTGCCGACAGTACAAGTTCGATAGGCTTAAGCAGGCAGAAAAACTCAATCCGGAGCAGAAACAGACGCGTCTTATGAAGGAATTGCAGCAGAAACTCCACCTCGAAAAGCTGCCTTATCAGATAGAATGTTTCGATAACTCTAATATTTCTGGTACGGATGCCGTTGCAGGATGCATCGTCTTCAAGGGTATGAAGCCATCGAAGAAGGACTATCGCAAGTATAACATCAAGACGGTGGTCGGTCCCGACGATTACGCCTCGATGCAGGAGGTGGTCAGACGTCGTTATTCGCGCATGGTGGAGGAAGGTTCTGCCCTGCCCGACCTTATCATTACGGACGGTGGATTGGGACAGATGAGCGTGGTGCGCGAGGTCGTAGAAGGCGAATTAGGGCTTAACATTCCTATTGCAGGACTCGCAAAGGACGACCGTCACCGCACCAACGAACTGCTTTTCGGCAATCCTCCGCAGACCATTGCACTCAAGACTGACTCCGAACTCTTCCATATCCTGACGCAAATCCAGGACGAGGTGCACCGTTACGCCATACAATTCCATCGCGACAAGCGATCAAAACACGCCCTTCACAGTGCGCTGGACGAGATTCCGAGCATCGGTCCTGCCACACGCGACAAGCTCCTCAAGACGTTCAAGAGCGTGAAACGCATCCGCGAAGCAACGTTCGAAGAGCTGGCAGAAGCAGTAGGCATGGCGAAGGCAAAAGCCATTACCGAACACTTCAGTCAGAAAAGCGGCTCCGAGAACACCCATTAAATGAAGAATACTTGTAGGTATCGTTTTTTTATGATATCTTTGTAGAATACAGAAACATCACTAACAGACCATTAAAATGAGAACAGTCATACAGCGTGTACAGCACGCATCAGTCACAATTGACGGTACAGTAAAGTCAAACATCGGCAAGGGCTTCCTCCTGCTCCTTGGCATAGAGGAAACCGACACGTCGGAAGATGTCGACTGGCTTGTAAAGAAAGTGGCAGCCTTGCGCGTTTTCGACGATGAGAACGGCGTTATGAACCGCTCCATTCTGGACGTAGAAGGCGAAGCTTTGGTCGTCAGCCAGTTCACGCTTTACGCATCTTACAAGAAGGGCAACCGCCCGTCGTGGTTCCGCGCAGCCCGCCACGAAATCTCCGTACCGCTCTACGAGGAGTTCTGCCGCAAGCTCTCTGACGCCCTCGGACGTCAGGTCGGCACCGGTGAATTCGGCGCAGACATGAAGGTGGAGCTGCTTAACGACGGTCCCGTGACCATCTGCATGGACACAAAGAACAAGGAATAAGAAACCAAAGAGGCAGTCCGTTAACGTCTAAAAAACATCTAACAATGACAATAAAAGAAGCACAAGAGGCGGTAGACCGTTGGATAAAGGAGTACGGCGTACGCTATTTCTCCGAACTTACCAACATGGCTTGCCTTACTGAAGAAGTGGGCGAACTCGCCCGCATTATGGCACGCCGCTACGGCGACCAGAGTTTTAAGGAAGGCGAAAGCCACGATCCCTCCGAAGAAATGGCGGATATCCTATGGGTTCTTATCTGCCTTGCCAACCAGACCGGCGTGGATCTTACAGAAGCCCTACAGAAAAGCTTTGAGAAGAAGACCAAGCGCGACAAGGACCGCCATAAAAACAACCCCAAGCTAAAAGCATAAAGAGGCTTAGAAAGGCCCAGTAAGGCTTAAAAAGGCTCAGTAAAGCCCAACAACACCCTCCCTAAAGAAATCACCAACAAACAATAAAAACCAACAATTATGGGAATCATCAAAGACATTATCCTCAACGAAGAGGACAACCAGCAGGCTCAGCAGAAGCCTAACAAGTACGAGGACGCCCTCAGAAAGTACAACACCAACCTTGACGACGCAGCCGTACGTGAGGCAGTACGTAAGATCATCGCCGAGAAAGTGCCCGAGAACGACACTATGGACGTTAAGAAGTTCCTCTTCGGCAGCATCGAGCTTACCACTCTCAAGACCACAGATTCAGACACAAGCGTTCTCGCCTTCACAGAGCGCGTAAACGACTTCGACAACGAGTATCCTGACCTTCCCCACGTAGCCACCATCTGCGTTTACCCCTGCTTCGCCAAGACCGTTTCTGAGTCATTGGAGGTAGACGGCGTAGAGATTGCTTGCGTTAGCGGATCATTCCCTTCTTCTCAGGCTCGCATCGAGGTAAAGGTTGCAGAGACCGCACTTGCCGTTGCCGACGGCGCCACAGAAATAGACATCGTATTGCCGGTAGGCAAGTTCCTTTCCGGCGATTACGAGGGCGTTTGCGACGATATCGCCGAGATGAAGGCAGCATGTGGAGAGTCTGTTCCCATGAAGGTAATCCTCGAGACCGGTGCTCTCAAGACCGCATCTAACATCAAGAAGGCTTCCATTCTCTCAATGTACGCCGGTGCAGACTATATCAAGACCTCTACCGGTAAGATGGAGCCTGCCGCAACTCCCGAAGCAGCCTACGTAATGTGCCAGGCCATTAAGGAATACTACGATGAAACGGGCATACAGATAGGTTTCAAGCCCGCTGGCGGCATCAATTCCGTAATGGACGCAATTATATACTACACGATAGTAAAAGAGGTTCTGGGCGAGAAATGGCTCACCAACAAGTGGCTCCGCCTCGGCACCTCACGCCTCGCCAACATGCTCCTCAGCGAGCTGAAAGGCGAGCAGATAAAGTTCTTCTAAAGCTAAGAGGCTGCATAGAGGAGGGCGATTGCCCAGCCTCTATGCAGCCTCTTGGCTTTTCTTAGCTATTTCTCTTAATCACAAAATCCAGGTAAGCTTGGAGGGCTTCTTTTATTTCCTGCTGCCCTACCCTTTCGTCCAGGAATCTCTGCGCCTCGGCGTGAAACTCCCACATTCTTTTTTCGGCATACTCAATGCCACCCATTCTCTTCGTGTAATCCACGAGACTTGCTATCTCTTCAGCCGTAACCGAATGGTCTTTCACCTTTAGGGCGAGGCGCTTCATGTCCTCATCACCACCATTGTTCACAGCATGTATGACGGGGAGCGTCAGCTTTCCTTCAGCCATATCGTTGCCGGTGGGCTTGCCAATCTCCTTTGAGTCGTAATAATCGAAGATGTCATCGCGAATCTGGAAGATAATTCCGAGGTTCTGACCGAACTGCTTGGCAGCCATCACGTCCTCCTCAGACGCTCCTGACGACAAGGCTCCGATGCCGGCGCACGCCTCGAAAAGCGCTGCTGTCTTCTGCTTTATCACGTCGTAATAGACGTCCTCTGAGATGTCCTTACGACCAATATTGGAGAGCTGCAGAATCTCTCCGTCGCTGAGCGTACGTCCCAGTTCGGCAAGGTAAGTGACAATCTGCTCTGAATGAGTGCGTGCCACACAAAGGAGAGCCGTGGAGAGAATATAGTCGCCCACGAGCACAGCCACCTTGTTATCGTACGTGGCGTTCACCGAAGCCTGTCCTCTACGCTCCTCACTCTCGTCCACCACGTCGTCATGTACGAGCGAAGCGGTATGAAGCAGCTCCAAACCTACGGCAGCGTTCTGCGTGACATCTGTTATCTGTCCGAAATTACGCGCCATAAGAAGTATCAGAATCGGGCGCATACGCTTGCCTGCACGCTTGCGAATATGTTCGAGCGCACTACCCAGCAACCCGTCCTCGTGTGAGAGCGACTGGTTGAAAAGACTAACAAAATCGGCGAGCTCCGCCTCTATCGGGTGCTTAATGATTGACAGATAATCCATTGTGTTATAATATTTCGTACAAAGTTAGTTATTTTGCCGTTATTAGTGACATTTTTTTTGTAATTTTACACCTAATAAATATAAATAAAGCTGGCTGGTATACGAGTGTATGTGTCTACCAGCCAACTTGTCAACTAATTGAACAAAATGGACAAATTATTCCTTCTCGACGCTTACGCGCTCATCTATCGCGCTTATTATGCGTTCATAAAGAACCCGCGAATCAACTCCAAGGGTATGAACACCTCTGCCGTCATGGGCTTCGTGAACACTCTAAACGAGATTCTCACCAAGGAGCATCCCACGCATATCGGCGTGGCGTTCGACCATGGCAAGACGTTCCGCGACGAGGCTTTCCCTGCCTATAAGGCGCAACGCGAGGAGACGCCTGAGGACATCCGCGCCTCCGTACCCGTCATCAAGGATATCATTACTGCCATGAACATTCCCGTGCTGCAGGCGGACGGCTTCGAGGCGGACGACGTCATCGGCACGCTTGCCACCAAGGCTGGAGCCGCCGGCATCGAGACTTATATGCTCACACCTGACAAGGACTACGGTCAGCTGGTACGCGACAATGTCTTCATCTTCCGTCCGCGTCACGGAGGAGGATATGAGACGATGGGGCCGAAGGAGGTGAACGAGAAGTACGGCCTCTCCTCCCCTGAGCAGGTCATCGACCTCCTTGCGCTCATGGGCGACTCGGCTGACAACTTCCCCGGCTGTCCGGGCGTCGGTCCGAAGACTGCCGCCAAACTCATCGGCGAGTTTGGCAGCATCGACGCCATGCTTGCCAATTCGTCAAAGATAAAGGGCAAGCTGCGCGAGAAGGTGGAGGGAGCCGTTGAGGACATCCGCATGTCGAAGTTCCTCGCAACCATCCGAACCGACGTTCCCGTGGAGCTCAACCTTGATGCGCTCAAGCTGAAGGAGCCGGACATGAAGCGACTCACCGAAATCTTCACGGAATTGGAGTTTAAGAGTCTGCTTGACAAATTTGTAAAGAAGCCTCAACAACCGCAAAAAACTGTTAACGCTCAACTCGATTTATTTGCAGAAAATCCGACCAACCATTCAGTTGACGCGGAATTTTCGAAGTATGAGAGCCTAAAAACCACCCCACACGACTATCAACTCATTGAAACAGAAGAGGATGCACGCAAATTATTTGATTTATTTGTTACAAAACAAATTCTCAGTCTAGACACAGAGACCACTTCTGTCAACCCGATTGACGCCGAACTCGTGGGTTTGAGCTTCGCAGCGGAGGAAGGAAAGGCATTTTACGTGGCAATTCCGGCTGAACGTAAAAAAGCGGAAAGAATTGTTAATATATTCAAACCGTTGTACGAAAGTCCCGAAATTCTGAAAATTGGACAGAACATCAAGTACGACATGGAGGTGCTCATGAATTACGGCGTTCGCCTCTCAGCGCCCATGTTCGACACGATGATTGCCCATTACGTGCTCCAGCCCGAGCAGAAGCACAACATGGACATCCTTGCCGAAACTCTGCTCAATTATCAGACTGTCCACATCGACGAGCTTATCGGTCCGAAGGGAAAAGGTCAGAAGAGCATGCGCGACCTCTCCCCTGCCTCCGTATGCGACTATGCCGCTGAGGATGCCGACGTCACACTGCGCCTCTACAACGTGCTGAAGCCGCGTCTGAAGGAAGCTGGTGTGGAGCAGTTGTTCTACGATATAGAGATGCCGCTGGTGCCGGTACTTGCCGAAATGGAGACCACGGGCGTCCGTCTGGACACCGAAGCCCTTGCCGAAACGTCCAAGGTGCTCACCGAACGCATGAAGCAGATAGAGCGAAACATCTACGAGCTCGCCGGACATGAGTTTAACATCGCCTCGCCGAAGCAGGTGGGAGAGGTGCTATTCGGCGAGATGAAGATTGTGGAGAAGCCCAAGAAGACCAAGACCGGACAGTACGTCACGTCTGAGGAGGTGCTTCAGCAGCTCCGCTCCAAGGCTCCCATCGTGGCTGACATCCTCGAACATCGCGGTCTTAAGAAGCTCCTCGGCACGTACGTCGACGCTCTTCCGAAGCTTATCAATCCGCGTACGGGCCATATCCATACGTCTTTCAATCAGGCAGTTACGGCTACGGGTCGCCTTTCTTCGTCCGACCCCAACCTTCAGAACATCCCCGTCCGCGGTGAGGACGGCAAGGAGATTCGCAAGTGCTTCATCCCCGAACCGGGCGAGCTGTTCTTTTCTGCCGACTACTCCCAAATAGAGCTGCGCGTAATGGCTCATCTCTCCGGCGACAAGAACATGATAGAGGCGTTCCGCGAGGGCTATGACATCCACGCCGCCACCGCTGCACGCATCTATAAGGAGAAGATAGAGGACGTAAGTCGCGACCAGCGCACGAAGGCAAAGCGAGCCAACTTCGGCATCATCTACGGCATCACAGTCTTCGGTCTGGCTGAACGACTGGAGATCAGCCGGGAAGAAGCCAAGCAGCTCATCGACGGCTACTTCGAGACGTTCCCCGACGTGCACGCCTACATGGAGAAGGCTAAGGAGCTTGCCCGCGAGCACGGCTACGCCGAGACGTTCTTCCATCGCCGCCGCTATCTGCCGGACATCACCTCACACAACGCCACCGTGCGCAACTTCGCCGAGCGCAACGCCATCAACGCGCCCATACAAGGCTCTGCCGCTGACATCATTAAGATTGCAATGGTGAAGATTTACGAGCGTTTCCGCAAGGAAGGAATAAGGTCGAAGATGATTCTCCAGGTGCATGACGAACTCAACTTCTCCGTCGTACCTGAGGAAAAGGAGAAGGTGGAGAGAATTGTGCTGGAGGAAATGCAGAACGCCTATCCCCTCCAAGTGCCACTCGTGGCAGACTCAGGATGGGGTAAGAATTGGTTGGAAGCGCATTAGGCATATCCGTACGACACAATATTTGCATTTCTAACGCTCAATACTACGACTTGAGCGCACGAAGAAATCTTTGGTGCGAAATTCTTGAGTTTTGAGCGTGCAGTGATAGTGTATTGACACACAGCTGATTATGCTGACGGAGAAAGAAGTGTGCAATGAATACGAGCCTCATAGGGTTGCAATCGCGCCACTTTTACACTCCAATAGTGGCACTTTTATCATGCAATAGCGCCACTTTTACACCCTAATAGTGGCACTATTGGAATGTAAAAGTGGCGCTATCGTTAAGCTCGGGTGCTGTTTGCACAGCAAAACACCGTAAAAACAGCAAACCGAAGCTCTAGAATCAATTTTTATTTTGTAACATGTTTTTACTGTTTAGACGATATTTGCATGGCTACAACCACTTCATAAGTATATCCCACACAGCAATGATGTGGCAGACGGAGCCGGCGAGAACGAAGAAATGGAAGACGGTGTGCATGAAGCGGCGCTTGCGGAGACAGTAAAACAAGGCACCGGTGATGTAGCAGACGCCCTCGGCTATTATCCATATCACGGCGGACGGACCGACGCTATGGAGAAGCGGACCGAAAGCCACGAGCACGCTCAGTCCCATCACCACGTAGCAGATTGTCTCTACGTAGCTATGGCTCTTGAGTCCCATAAAGCTCTTCACGGTTCCGGCTATTGCCGACACCCAGATGAAGATGAAGAGCGCCCAGCCCCAATAGCTATACTCGCGCAACGCCACAAGCGTGATGGGCGAATACGATCCGGCTATATGCCAATAGATGGCGGCGTGGTCCCACTTGCGCAGCCTTTCCTTCCATGGCGACCATGCAGAAAGGGCGTGATAGACAGTCGAAGCGATGTAGCTCGACAGCATTCCGAAGAGATAAAGGATGATGCCTGCCGTCGCCCAGCCGTTCCGAGCCCAGCCGCACCATACGAGGAACGCCGTGCCGACAACGAGTCCGAGGATTATGCCCGCGCCGTGCGACCACGAGTTCCATAGCTCTTCTTTATGATTAAAGTAGATTTTCATACACTCTTAGTTTTATGTTCCTGACTGTAAATACTTTATATTTTCGTCTACAAAGTTACGTATTATTATCCACTCATATATTCTTATTTAAATAAAATTAAGTACCTTTGCACGCGCAACGGTTCGCCTACCTCTATCAGGAAGAGACGATTAAAAGGGAATGGGGTGAGAGTCCCCGACTGTCCCGCAGCTGTGAGCCGCCCTTATTATCGGGCACGAACAACGATGCCACTTGCCTTTAACGATGGAATGAAGAAGGCAGGGAAGGCGTTCGCGTCTGGGTGGCGAGTCAGAAGACCTGCCGAAACATACATTGCCATGGTCAGCCCATGGTTGTTCAGGTGCGCCTCGAGGATTGGGCGCGAACGACGAAACCATTACAACGACCCGAATATAGGATTTGGCTGACAGCCATAATTGTGTCCTGACGTGATTATATGTATTCTGTAGTGATTACACAACTATAATAAAATATATGAAGAAAAACTTTACTTCCATTTTGTTTGCTTTGTGCATCAGCCTTTCTGCTGCTGCACAGACCACCACCATCCGTGTGCAGGGCGCACCCCGAAAGGTGTCGCAGACCGTTGCCACACGCATCCAGAAGGCTGCCGACGCAGTAACATCCACTTGCATCGATTTCTCTAAGATAGAGCGTTGGGCAGGCGAAGGCGAATGCCGTGCCGCTCTTGCCCTGAAATGGGCTGACGGACAGAACGAGGGCAAGACTCTCGTCTGGGGATATCGCTGGAAATCAACGGAGAACCCTACCGGAGAGGATCTCATCCGTGCCATCGCCAAGGCTGACCCAGCTCTTTATCTCATGGGCTCCACCGGACCTTATGGAGTCACCATCGGCGGCATCGGCTATGACGCTGACAACGACCGCCTCGTGAGCATCACCACCATGACCGAGGAGGTTTATCCGCGCTGCGGCTTCGTCACTCAGCCCTCTGACGAGTACGAATCGTCAGCTGCTACCGACTGGGGCGACGGCGACGCATGGAACAGCGGATGGTATTCGGGCTTCTGGAGCTATTACGTTGCTGACAAGGCGGACGACGAGCTGCAGATGTCAATGACCGGCGCCACCGGACGTACGCTTACCGACGGATGCGTTGACGCTTACGTCTTCAGCTATTTCGCTGGAGACAAAGAGCCTAACGTATACGACGGCAACCTCGAATATCTGCCTGCAACAACCGACTACTCTACGGGCACTTTCGTCCTTAACGAGGGATGGTTCGGCACGGAGAACGCTTCCGTCAACCATCTTTCTGAGAACGGCGAGTGGACATACCGCTGCGCTGACAATATCGGAGCCACCGGTTGCTACGCCACACCATGGGCAAACCGCTACTACATCATCGCCAAGCAGCCTAAGGACAAGGGCGCTGAGGTAAGCGGAGGACGCATCACCGTATGCGACGCCAACTCAATGCGCGTTCTGAAGCAGATTGAGAACATCGGAGGCGCCAACGAGGACGGACGTTCATTCTGCGGCATCGACGAGCACCGCGCTTACGTCAGCACCACGGAGGGCATCTATGAGCTCGACCTTGACAACCTGGAGATAACCAAGAAGGTGCTTTCCACGGAGAACTATAACACGCAGTTCGGCAATATGGTCCGCTTCGGCGACTATGTCCTTGCCACCGAATACGGCAAGAATCTCTTCGTCATCAACTGCGCTGACAACACCGTCGTAAAGACGCTTCCCTGCACAGCCGCATCAGTAGTAATGGCTAAGGACGGATCGTTGTGGGTGAGCACCACGGAGGGCATCTCACGCTTCAACGCCGAAACACTCGACCTTGAGCCCCTAACACTCGGCGAGGGCATCGGACTGCCCGTCCTGACAAGTGGCGCATGGAATCCTGACTGCTTCTGCGCAAGCCTTCAGAGCAACGTCATCTATTGGGCTTCATCGACAGAATGGACCATCAATAAGGTGTTTAAGTATGACATCGACAAGCAGGAAGCTTCGCTCTTCATCGACTATACCACCGATGCTAACGGTCGCGCACTCTACGGTGCAGCGCTCCGCGTTGACCCGAAGACAGACTGCATCTACACCAGCCTCGTGAAGGGATGGAATTTCAACGACAACGTCGTTCGCAAGTATAGCGCCGACGGCACACAGCTGGCAGAATACACCATGGAGGCAAACTACTGGTTCCCTGAGGTATTCGTATTCCCTGATACAGAAGATCCCGTACTTGCTGACTTTAAGGCTATTAACCTTGGCGTAGGCGAGCAGGCTGAAGCAGACGTGGACGTTACTGACGCCGACAACAACCGTCACGCCATCGTCATCAGCGTGGAGAACATCGAGGACAACAGCGTGGCTGAGGTAAGCGTGAAGAACGGCAAGCTGGTCGTTAACGCACTCAAGGAGGGCAGCACCACAGCCACCGTCAAGGCTTGCTCTAACGGCATCAGCACACAGAAGACGCTCAGCATCAACGTCAGCGCTCCTACCTCTATTGACGCTGCCACAACAACCGCAGAGGCTCATGAGGTGGCACGTTACACCATCGACGGCAAGCGCATCAGCAAGCCGCAGACCGGCATCAACGTCGTTCGCTTCTCTGACGGTACGGTCAAGAAGGTAGTAGTTAAATAGATATCATTATTTTTTTAACAGGTTTGTAATTATTTGGGGCGGTTGTACGCGTGATGCGCGCAGCCGTCTTTTTTTTACACGTAATACCAATAAAAAGCGTAACTTTGTACGCCCAAATCATTAGTTTGAGTAAATGTGGACATTCAGTAAACTACATATTTGCGTGGCTCTCGCCTCCATAGCCGCCACCGCCGGTGCACAGACGTCGCGTCTCGACTCGGTGCAGACTCTGGGCGACGTCAGCGTGGTGGGCGTCAAGCCTCACTATCTCACTCCCTCGCAGACCCTGCGCGGCGACATGCTGCGCAATCTCTCTGCCACGTCCGTGGCTGACGCGCTGAAGTATTTCTCCGGCGTACAGATAAAGGACTACGGCGGACTGGGCGGTCTGAAGACCGTGAACGTGCGCTCGCTCGGATCGCAGCACGTGGGAGTTTATCTGGACGGCATACGCATCACCAACGCGCAGAACGGTCAGATTGACCTTGGACGCTATTCGCTCTCCAACATGGAGTCGGTGTCGCTCTATAATGCCAACCGCAACGAACGCCTACAGTCAGCATCTGAGTATGCTTCGGCAGCCACAGTCTACATGCAGACTAAGCGTCCTACCGAGACCACGTACACGATGGAATATGGATGCGGGTCGTTCGGCCTCAACAAGCTGAAGGGCTACTTCGCGCTGAAGAACCTGCTCTTCGTGGATGCCGAATACCAGCACAGCGACGGCAACTACGCTTTCCGCTTCCGTTCGGAGCAGGAAGACACCGTAGGCACGCGCCACAACTCGGACATTACGTTTTATCGTCTTGAGGCAGCCGGATTCTATAAGGGACTCTCCACGCACGTCTATTACTATAATTCGGAGCGCGGACTGCCAGGACCGGTCATCAGACGACTCTCTGACCAGTGGGATTCCACCGACCGCCAGTGGGACGAAAACTTCTTCATACAGTCATCTTACAAGCATTCGTGGGAGCATTTCGGACTGAAGACCAACCTGAAATACTCCTACGACTACCTGCATTACCTGCAGGATCCGCGCACCAATGCCGCCACGATGTACTGCAACAATCACTATACGCAGCAGGATCTTTACGGTTCAGTAGCCGCGGCGTGGAACACGCGCTACGTGTCGCTTACGGCAAGCACCGACCTTCGTTGGAGCGACCTCAATGCAGACGTCTATAAGTTCGCTTACGTTTATCGCATCGACTCGAAGTCGTTGCTCTCCGCCATAGCCTCATACCGCGGTTTTGAGGCAAACATAGCCTTGCTCTACACCCACATCTCCGACTATACACGTGGCGCGGCGTCGCCCCTTAGCCGCCTCACCCCGATGTATCTCGCCTCATGGCACGGAGGACCGCTGACCGTACGAGCCTTCCATAAGCGCATCTTCCGCGCCCCGACGCTCAACGACCTCTATTATACACTCGTGGGCAATGCGCAGCTCCGACCCGAATACACCTCGCAATGGGACCTTGGCGTCGACTATAAAGACCGCCACCTGCATCTCGCCGTTGACCTCTACACGAGCCGGATAGAAGACAAGATTGTAGCCATACCGATGAAATGCCAGTTCCGCTGGTCGATGGTAAACTTCGGATTGGTCAGGTCGTTAGGCATAAGCACCACAGCCGGCTACGACCGCACGTGGGGCAAATTAGTGCTCTCCGCCAACGCCAACTACACCTGCCAGCGTGACCGCGACTTCTCGTCGCCCTCCGACCCCGAATATAAGAACACCATCCCCTACTCTCCTCTCCATTCCGCCTCCCTCATAGTCAGCCTCGGCTATGACGGATGGTCAGCCTGCACGTCATGGCTCTACACCGGCGACCGCTTCGCACTCATCTCAAACAACAAGGAGGACATGCTCGGCGCCTGGCAGACCGTTGACCTCAAGCTAAGCAAGACCTTCACCGTCAGCCGCCATAGCCTCCAGACCACCATAGAATGCAACAACCTCACCGACTCCAGACACGAAGTGGTGAAGCGCTATCCAATGCCGGGACGCAACTGGAAGCTGACCCTGCAATGGAGGATGTAAAAAGGAGAAGATTGTGAGAATTTATAGGATTTAGTCATAAAAGATTTTGAGAATTTACAGGATTTTACTATAAAAGATTTTGAGGAACCCATAATTATAACTAAATTCGCAATCGGTTAATAACCATAAAAAGGCTAAATTATGAGAATATTCAAGAGAAAGTTATATACGAAACTACTCGATTGGAAAAACAATCGTCAAGGAAGAACAGCCGTATTAATAGAAGGTGCCCGACGTGTTGGAAAATCCACGTTAGTCCGACAATTTGCAGAAAATGAGTATGAGTCGTACGTAATGATTGACTTTTCTGTCATTAGAGATGATATATTAGAACTATTCGACCATATATCTGAACTCGATTATTTCTTCCTCCAATTACAATTCCGACTTGGAGTTTCACTCAAAGAACGCAAGTCATTGGTAATATTTGACGAGGTTCAGAAATGTCCGAAAGCCCGACAAGCCATCAAACATCTTGTGGCAGACGGACGTTACGATTATATTGAGACAGGCTCATTAATATCTATCCGAAAGAATGTAAAAGACATTCTAATCCCAAGCGAAGAAGAAAAGATGTTCCTTTACCCAATGGACTACGAGGAATTTAAATGGGCTATGGATGATTCAATATCCATTCCACAATTAAAAATGCTTTTCGACAAAAAACTATCTATAGGCGATGCCGTCACCCGTAAGCTGATGAGAGATTTCCGTATATACATGGTAGTTGGAGGAATGCCACAAGCTGTAGACGCATATTTACAGACAAACAATCTCATGGAAGTGGACAGAGTAAAGCGCAACATCATACAACTCTATGAGGATGATTTCTACAAGATTGACACCTCAGGAAGAATATCCATGCTCTTCGATGCTATTCCATCTCAACTAAACAGTAATGCTTCACGCTATCAAGTGACAAGTGCCATCGGTGGCGGAACAGACTCAGAGAAAGTACTTCAGTTCATATCTGAACTTCGTGAGTCGATGACCGTAAATATGGCATACCACGCTAATGACCCAAGCGTTGGAATGTCATTGACTATGGACATTAACAAGTATAAAATGTATATAGCAGACACCGGCCTCTTCATCACATTGGCTTTCAAGGATAAGGATTTCACGGAGAACGTCATCTATCAGAAGCTGATGAGCGATAAATTGGACGCCAACCTTGGTTATGTGTATGAAAATATAGTAGCACAAATGCTTACTGCAGCAGGTAACCGACTCTTTTACTATACTTTTCCCACAGATACTGGCAAACATAATTATGAGATTGACTTTCTCCTATCACGAGGTAATAAAATCTGCCCTATAGAGGTGAAGTCATCAGGATATAAACGACATGCCTCCATTGACGCATTCTGTAAGAAATTCTCAAGCCGGGTGTTGCAGCGTTATATCATATATACAAAGGACTTGCAAAAGGACGAACAAACACTGTTTCTTCCTGTATACTTAACACAATTTCTGTAAAGAACTGTCGATAACCAACCCTAACATGTCGTACAAAAACATATACGCCCCTCTGCTGTGGCTCCTTACTGTGTCGCTCCTTACAGCGTGCTCACTGCAACCAGCCGACTACCCCACTCCGTCTGAGCCGAAAGCCGACTCAGACCGCCTCATCGTGCTCTGCGAAGGACTGTGGGGCATGGACAATTCGTCGCTGTCGCTCATTGACAACGGCGTGCTGACCAACCGATGGTTTCAGCAGCAGAATCCCGGACGGCATCTTGGCGATACGGGCAACGACATTCTGCAGGTGAACGACACGCTGATAGCCATAAGCGTCAACTGGTCGAACATCGTGCAATACATCCGCCCTGACGGAACGGCGATAGCAGCAACGGAGAACATTCCCAACAACCGCCGGCTTGCAACTGACCACAACGGCTTCCTTTACGTCACGTCTTATGCCGACAACGGTTACGTGGCAAAGGTGGACTTACGGACAAAGCAGGTGGTGGACACGTGCCACGTGGGACGCGAACCGGAGGGCATAGCCTATTACGACGGACGGCTTTACGTAGCCAACACGGGCGGATACGCCACGCAGACCAAGGACCACGACTATGAACAGACGGTCTCCGTGGTGGACGCGCAGACTATGCGCGAGCTGAGACGCATCGATACGGGACACAAGAATCTCTATGGCAAGCCGGCGCAATGGGGGCAATATCTGTGCATCAATGCCGCCGGCGACTACTATAACCAGCCGCCGCAATGCATCGTTCTGAATATGGCTAACGACGAGTTTCGCACGTTCGACTTCCCTGCCACGTACAGCTGCGCCTATCAGGGACGATTCTATATCCTCGGTTCAGCCTATTCATACATCACCGAAGCCTACGCTTTCTCCGCCCACACCATCTCCTTGCGCTCAATGGAGGCGGAGGAAGGACTGGCAGCGTACGACGCTGCCACAGCGACAATCCTACAGATGCAGTCGCCCTACGGCATCTATATCTCACCCTACACCGGACACCTCTACGCCAGCGACGCCCGAGCCTACGCCACCAACGGCTACGTTTACGAGTTCGGACGCGACGGCAATCAGCTAAACAGATACCTGCTAAGAGGAGTAAATCCCTCGGGATTTCTGGCGTGGCAGCAGAATTAAAAACAAACCATTTAGATATGAAACCAACCACAATACTCTTTGCCGCACTCTTACAGCTCACAGTGTCGGCAAACGCACAATCACAGCAAACAGTTAAGGTGCTGGAATACTGCCCTGCACCAGGACAATTCATCAATACGCTGCCCGCCATTGACGCCGCGATGTCGGCGGAGGAGCGTCTGAAAGCTTGCGAAGAGCAGATAGAGGACGGCAATCTGGTGTGCCTTGGCGCTGCCGGAGGCTACATCACGTTCGGATTTGACGAGCCTATAAAGAATCTGCGCGGATCTGATCTGCGCATTCTCGGCAATGCTTTCTATTCACAGAACGACCCCGTTTACGGTGCTTCCACAATCGGAGGAAGCGTCGAACCGGGCATTGTATATGCCGGTGTGGGCACGTCTCCCGAAACGGCTACGTGGTATGAGCTGGCGGGTTCGGAATATTACACCACCGAACGTCATAACTTCAGCATCACTTACCACAAGCCAACGGCGGAGAAAGGTGACCACGAGAAGTCGTATTCTGCCTTCGACAACTACATCCGCTTCACCGCTACGTGGGACGATGCTGACGGCACGAAGCGCGATACGACGGGTTATCTGATGAAGAACGTGTTTCATCCTCAGACCTACTGGCCCGTTTGGGATGACAAGGAGGAGATGACGTTCAGCGGAGCACGACTGCCAAACAACGCCATCAATTACGGAGGCGACGAGTATGACACGGAGAATGCGCAGCTTTGGGTGACTTATCGCTATGCTGCCGACTCGTACGGTTACGTCGATGCAGCACCCAACGACGACCAGCGCTACACCACTTTCGACCTTGATTGGGCAGTTGACAAGAACGGCAATCCCGTAAAACTAACCCATGCCGACTTCATCCGCATCCAGACGGGTGTGCTGCAGCATTGCGGATGGACTGGCGAAACGTCCACAGAGGTCAGCTCTGTCATCAATCTGCATCTTGTGGAAGGCTACGACGCCGACCCAATCATCATCACTCCGCGTCCACGACCCACAGCCATAGACGCCATAAATGCGTCAGCAGCTAAGGAAACGGCACGCTATAACATCAGCGGACAGCGCATCAGCAAGCCTCAGCACGGCGTGAATATCGTGAAATATGAGAACGGTAGCGTAAGGAAAATCATTATAAAATAAGTTGAAAGTTGAGAGTTGGGAATTTGCCGCTTGCCTTAGCAAGAACTCTCAACTCTCATTTCTCAACTTTCAACTTAAAGAAATCATTCTGTTTATCGCGTAAATCGATAGAAATCAACGGTTCCCTTCACCTCTGACACACGCTCCTTGGTGGTCATAACGTGCTGGAATCGGTATTCGGGATGGCGCTTAGCCAACTCTTCAAAGTCAGCCGTAGGAACTATCAGCACGCCCTTTTCCGGCAGAACTGTCTTCTCTTCGATGCTGCCATCAGCACGTTCCTCGTATACAGGCTTCTCAAACTGGTCCATCTTATCGCCGAGATAGAAGTCGGCACCGAAGAAATGGAGCATCGGAGTGCTAATATATTGATAGATATTCTCGCCGTGGAACTTCTCCTCTATGGTCTGCGCCATCGGACGAAGCGACTTGGCATTGAGAACGGCAGGCTGATAAAGGCCGTCGAGAGCAGTCATAAGCAGGATGACGGGGGCTAACAAGGCGTAGCGAAAACGTCGACCATCGTTGCATGTTCGCTTGCGCAATACCATCTGCATGGCATCCACGGCAGCTGCAGCAGGGAGGAAACAGAGGAGAAATTCCAGTATTCCGATAGGCATATCGCGCAGGGCATGCAGCATAGCGATGTTGGCGTCAGCGTGCTTGCCATGGAAGATGGTGTCGGGCACCAGTCCCATTCTCACGCAAGCAAAGACCGCCGTGAGCGTCAATACCAATACACCGATAAGACATACATAAGCTCTCATAGCGCCTCTCCTGCCCGTTCGCCACAACCAATCGACGTATTCGGCTATGATCATAGCCATAAAAGGATAGCAAGGAAGCAGATAAACGCTGCGCTTGCTTGACGGGAAGCAATAGAAGAGGAGCACAAGCAGGAAGCCCAACCACGTGAAGAGCATCACCGGCGGCACCTGCATAAGGCGTATCTGCCATCTCATCAGCTTGCCTTTCAGACCGCCGGGGAGCGAAGATTTATCCGAGGAAGCCGACTTCGCGGAGGAAGCAGTGGAGGCTTCAGACGCAGAAGCGGCCTCAGCAGAGGCAGCTGGTCTTTTCCAAGGCTTTGAGAAGAGCGAGAATATCAAGAACAGCGTCCACGGTGCCCATCCCGTTGAGAGCGTAAAGAAGTTGTAAGGGAACGAATGGGTGTGCGACTCGTAGCTCATCGATCCGGTCATGCGTCCGATGTTCTCCTCATAGATAAGGTCGAGGAAGTGCTGTCCGCCTTCATGCCAAGCTGCCACATACCACATAAGCGGCAGTATGAGAGACAGCAATGCGAAGCCGCCGTACGTCAGCGAGGTGCGCCAGAAGCGTCCACCACGTATCAGCGTGAACACCCACATCACAAAGCAGGGCAGAACGAAGCCCACCGGACCCTTGGTCAGAACGGCTCCACTCATGCAAAGCACCGCCAACAGCGGAAATCCCTTGCTGCCACGCTCCCACCAACGATAGAACAAAAGCATTGCGCCCACCACGCAAGCCGTCAGTACCATGTCCACACGGCAGTTGACACCGGCTCTGTGCACCTCGAAGGAGGTCAGCAGAAGCAAGGCTCCCATAAGCGCTTGTTGAGCGTTACGGCGACGCTTATAAAAGACAAAGCAGCCTATAGTCATGCCGATGAGAGCCAAAGCCGACGGCAGACGCGACGTATATTCGTCCACGTTGCCCGTCAATAACGACACGAGAGCTATGCAGTAATGGAAGAATGGCGGCTTGTAAGGAATGTCCATGCCGTTGTTGACGGGCAGAATCCAGTCGCCGCTGTTCAGCATTGACAGCGCCACGACAGCCTCACGCGGCTCACCTTTCGTGTTGAAGTCTGTAAGCCCGAGGAAGGGCAGGAGCATCACACACGAGATTACGATAACCGCTATGAGCGGCATGTTTTTCTCTTTTATCTTCATTTTATTTTCGTTTGGTTCTGAATTTCTTTTCGTTGGTTCACAAAATGTTTCGCGTGCAAAGGTAGCAATAAAAACCAAAGGAATTCTGAGGTTTCGTTATTTTATGACCGAACCGATTGGCAAAGAAAATATTTTTGCTACTTTTGTCTTTCAAAACACTCCCTGAATATGCATCCAAACCTTACTTACACATACAATAATGTCTGACTCACAACGACTAAAGCGGCACTTTCTGCGTTATCTGAAGCTGGAACGCGGCTATTCGCCCAACACCATAGAGGCTTATACGCACGACATCGACTATCTTCTGAAGTTTCTCCATGACGAACACCTCGCCTTGGAGAACGTGCGTCTGCCCCACTTGGAGCAGTTCGCTGCACGCATTTACGAGTTCGGCGTGTCGTCAAGGAGCCAGGCACGCATCATCAGCGGCGTGCGCACCTTCTTCCGCTATCTTGTCCTTGACGGCGAAATAGAGGACGATCCGTCCGAACTGCTCGAGTCGCCCTCACGTGGCGTGCATCTTCCTGAGGTACTCAGCGTGGAGGAAGTGGACCGTATGGAGGCTGCCATCGACCTCTCCAAATGGGAAGGACAGCGTAATCGCGCCATCATAGAGACGCTATTCTCCTGCGGTCTGCGCGTCAGCGAACTCGTTACGCTGCGCTTCGCCGACATCTTCAAGAAGAAACATTGTCTGCGCATCGTCGGTAAAGGTGGCAAGGAACGCCTCGTCCCCATCTCTAACAACGCCCTGAAGGAAATAAAAAAATGGATGTACGACCGTAACGTCATGAACATCAAGCCCGGTGAAGAGGAGTATGTGTTCCTAAACCGCCGCGGAGCACACCTCACACGCACCATGATATTGATAATGATAAAGAACACGGCACGCGACGCTGGCATCGAGAAGACGGTATCGCCACACACCCTGCGCCATTCTTTCGCCACCGCCCTGCTGAAGGGAGGAGCCAGTCTGCGAGCCATTCAGGAGATGCTCGGTCACGAAGACATATCCACTACGCAGATTTATACGCACGTAGACATGACCACATTGCGCGAAGAGATAATGTGTCATCACCCGCGAAACATGAAGAAAAAACTTACTGACGAGTAACAACCAAAAGGGGACCGACTTCGCAGCCGATCCCCCTTGCTCTTTATACAATAACATTATGAATTTTAATAGTGGCTTATTTGTTTGATTACGCTTGCAAAGTTACTCTATATTAATGTTTTGCGCAATACCCAATAGTTGGTAAAATGCGCCTTGGCGCACAATTCAAAACTAAAAACTCCTAATTCCTAAATATTTATTGTACCTTTGTATTTATGCAAAAGAACAACCGTTTTCTTCTCTCTGCGGCGTGGATATTGAGTCTTCATGCTCTCACGCTCGCCTTTCTGTCGCTGTTCCGACTGACGGAATACGTGGCGCTGCACGGCATGGTGGAAAGCACGTCCGCCAATCCGCTCACGGCTTTCGTGCGCGGCGTGTGGTTTGACAACGTCATTACGTGCTACATAACCGTCGTGCCGCTCGCCTTCACGCTGCTCCCGGCAGCCTTCTCGCTGACGCGTCGCTGGATGCGTCGTGCCACTGTTTGGTGGTATGGCGTGCTCGGAAGCATTGCTTTCATGGCTTCGGCAGCCAACATCCCCTACTTCGCTTACTTCTTCAAGAACATCAATTCGTCCATATTCGAGTGGTTCGGCTATGCCGGCACCACGGCTGGAATGGTGACGGGAGAGAAGTCGTACTTCCTTTACATTGCAATGTTCTTCGTCTGCACAGCCGCTTACGTCTATCTAATGGTGCGTCTGCGCCGCGTGTTCGACCGACTCATCGGCAAGAAAGACAACAACCCGATAGGCTTTGCGCATATAATCGGGGGAGACAACGGGCTTAGGAAAGCCGCAACCTCTCTTGGCTGGCTCTGCATTGCCGCCGCCATGACCGCTCTCTGCGTCTTCGGCATCAGAGGAAGGACGGGATATAACCCCATAAAGGTGTCGGAGGCATATTATTGTGACGACGCTTTCCTCAACCAGCTCGGCATCAATCCCGCATTCAATCTGCTCACTTCTGCCCTCGACGACATGCGAAAGGAGAACCGTGAGCTACATCTTATGCCTTATCCCGAAGCCATAAGCGAGGCACGACAGAGCCTTGGCATAACCGGAAAGTGCGACTCAACGCACGTCCTGCGTCGCTACGTGGACAACAGCCAGAGCGCCGTGGCAGGGAAAAAGAAGCCTAATGTGGTGGTTATCCTTATGGAATCTATGTCGGCAAGCTTTATGCAGACCTTCGGACAGAAGGAAAGACTCACTCCTACGCTCGACTCGCTCTACAACAACTCAATGGCTTTCGACCATTATTACAGCGCCGGCATCCATACCAATCACGGCATGACAGCCTCGCTCTATTCGTTCCCTGCCCTGATGTTCCGCAATCTCATGAAGGGAACCGTGACGCCTCACCGCGACGGCATACCCACCGTGCTCCACAAGGAAGGCTATCACAACATGTTCTTCATGACCCACGAGGCTCAGTACGACAACATGAAGGCGTTCTTCACCACCAACGGTTACGACGACATCTATTCGCAGGAGTCGTATCCGAAGGAAGAAGTGGTCAATTCGTTCGGCGTTTCAGACCATTTCCTCTTCTCGTACGCCCTCGACCGCATCAACGAAACGAGCAAGAAATATGCTGGAAAGAAGCCGTTTATGGCTACGCTCCTTACCATCAGCAATCATCCTCCATACATCATTCCGTCGTGGTTTAAGCCCAAAACAAAGGAACCTGAGACGCAGATTGTGGAGTATGCAGACTGGTGTGTGGGCGACTTCCTGCGCCGCGCCAGCCGTTGCCCGTGGTATAAGAACACCGTCTTCGTCATCATGGCGGACCACGGCAAGATAGTAGGAAAGGTGGACAGCGAGCTGCCGCAGTCGTATAATCACATACCGCTCATCGTATTCGGTCCCGGCGTGAAGAACGGAAGGGTGGAGAAACTCGCCATGCAGGTGGACGTGATGCCCACGCTGCTCTCTCTGCTCGGCATCAGCTATGAGTATGACGGCTTCGGAGTGGACCTCACACGCGACGAACGCCCCCTCGTGTTCTATTCTGCCGACAATCAGATAGTGGCACGTTCGCACAATCTCTGCTACATTTACGAGCCGAAGACGGGCAATGCGTTCTGCTACGTCTCCACACCTGACGGTCGTCTGAAGGAGACAAAGCCCTCGGCAGCATTCATTCCGCTGCGCCGTTACGTATTCAGCATGATACAGACGGCACAGTATATGCTTAAAAGACAAATGTAAGTGAAATGCTTGTGTATGACTCAAGAAATGTGTAAATTTGTGCCTTGAAGCACTATTCACTTAATACAAAAACACTATAAAAACATCACAATATACAGAACTATGGAACAAGCTCTCTGGATATACAACACCCTGACACGAAGAAAGGAAGTGTTCAAGCCGCTGCATGCGCCTAACGTGGGCATGTACGTCTGCGGACCTACCGTTTACGGCGACCCACACCTCGGACATGCACGTCCCGCCATCACTTTCGACATCCTCTTCCGCTATCTGAAGCACCTCGGATATAAGGTGCGCTACGTACGCAACATCACCGATGTGGGCCACCTCGAGCATGACGCTGACGAGGGTGACGACAAGATAGAGAAGAAGGCACGCCTCGAACAGCTCGAGCCGATGGAGATAGCACAGTACTATACCAACCGCTATCACGCTGCCATGGAGGCGCTCAACGTGCTCCCGCCAAGCATCGAGCCGCACGCCACGGGCCACATCATTGAGCAGGAGGAACTGGTGAAGCAGATTCTGGACAACGGATTCGCTTACGAGAGCAACGGCTCGGTATACTTCGACGTAAAGAAATACAACGAGAAATATCATTACGGCATCCTCTCCGGTCGCAACCTTGACGACGTAAAGGACGCTTCACGCGCTCTTGACGGCGTGGGAGAGAAGCGCAATCAGGCTGACTTCGCCCTCTGGAAGAAGGCTTCTCCTGAGCACATCATGCGCTGGCCAAGCCCCTGGAGCGACGGATTCCCCGGCTGGCATTGCGAGTGTACAGCTATGGGACGCAAGTATCTCGGCGCTCACTTCGACATCCACGGAGGAGGAATGGACCTCGTATTCCCGCACCACGAGTGTGAGATTGCGCAGGCTGTGGCTTCGCAGGGCGACCAGATGGTACACTACTGGATGCACAACAACATGATAACCATCAACGGACAGAAGATGGGCAAGTCGCTCGGCAACTTCATCACGCTCGAGGAGTTCTTCACCGGCAACAACAAGAACCTCGAACAGCCCTACTCGCCGATGACCATCCGCTTCTTCATCCTCTCAGCTCACTACCGCGGCACAGTTGACTTCTCTAACGAAGCGCTTCAGGCATCGCAGAAGGGACTGGAGAAACTCATGAACGGCATCAGCGATCTGGACCGCATCGCAGCTTCGGCTGAGAGCGACGCAGAGACAAAGAAGATGGTAAGCGAGCTTCGCGAGAAGTGCTACGACGCCATGAATGACGACTTCGCCACTCCGCTCGTCATCGCTCACCTCTTCGAGGCATGCTCCGTTGTCAACAAGCTCGTTGACCACAAGGCCACAATCTCTGAGGCTGACCTCAAGGAACTCTCTGAGACAATGCGCCTCTTCGCCTTCGATCTCCTCGGTCTGCGTCCCGACAACGCAGGTTCGTCATCTCATCGTGAGGAAGCTTTCGGCAAGGTGGTGGACATGGTGCTCGACCTCCGCTCAAAGGCAAAGGCTGCCAAGGACTGGGCAACAAGCGACCGCATCCGCGACGAACTCGCCGAACTCGGCTTCGAAGTAAAGGACACCAAGGACGGTGCCACATGGAAGCTCAAGTAAGAATTAGTAATTAGTAATTAATAATATGAAGAATCTCAGCTTAATAATAGCCTCAGCGCTCGCCATCTGCAGCTGCTCCACCTCCAAGACCGTAGGACAGGCCACTGACCTCAACGGTGAGTGGGACATCGTAGAAGTAAATGGTAAGGTAGTAGATACTACAAAGACAGAAGCTCGTCCCTTTATCGGATTCGAGACCAGCAAGAACAACGTATACGGCTGTGCAGGATGCAACAACATCACTGGCACAATGAAGCTCAACACGTCACGTCAGACTCTCGACCTCTCGCAGGTGGGAGCCACGATGATGCTCTGCCACGACATGACTACGGAGCAGAGCGTGCTGGACGCGCTCGGACACGTGAAGGGATATAAGGCAGCAGGAGAAGGTCGTGTAGACCTCACAGACAACAGCGGCAAGACCGTATTGTCACTCCAGAAGGCAAAGTAAAAACAACAAGCCCCGCCCGTGTGCGGGGCATACAACAAAAGGCAGCACGTATGAAGCACATCGTATTTCTGACCGGCGCCGGCATGTCCGTAGAGTCCGGTTTCAAGACATTCCGTGGTAACGACGGACTGTGGGAGAACTATCCCGTGGACCAGGTGGCATCGCATGAGGGTTGGCTTAAAGACCCGACGCTCGTCACCAACTTCTACAATATGCTGCGCCACAAGCTCTATGCGGCACAGCCCAATGAGGGTCATCGCCTCATCCACGACCTGGAGAAGCACTATAAGGTGACCGTCATCACGCAGAACGTGGACAACCTGCATGAGAAGGCAGGATCAACGGACGTCATCCATCTGCACGGCGAGCTAACCAAGGTGTGCTCATCGCGCGACGTTGACGACCCGCGTTACCAGCGTGAGCTTACCGAAGACGATTGTGAGGTGAAGCCCGGAACGCTCGCTGGAGACGGTTCGCTGGAACGTCCGTTCATCGTGTTCTTCGGCGAAGCGGTGCCGATGATAAGCGTGGCAGCTGAGGCAGCAGAGCAAGCCGACATCTTCGTGATTATAGGCACGTCGCTGAACGTATACCCCGCCGCCGGACTTATCCATTACGTGCGCCCCTCCGTACCCGTCTATCTCATCGATCCGGAGCCGTCGCTCGGCGTAGGTAGGCAGAACTTCACGCACCTGCAATGCGGAGCAAGCGAAGGAATGAAGAAGCTTTGCGAAATATTGAATGATTGAACTTGCGAAAGTTCAGTTAAATGACAAATAACAACGAAAAAGGCTGCAAGCAACGACGTGCTTGCAGCCTTTTTTATGTTATTGATGTCCTTATTCTGTCATTAGAACTTGTAGTTAACACCGAACTGGATGTTTGTTCCGTCGAGGTTAACACCGAATGCCTTAACCTTAGCATCACCCTCGTTCTCCTGCTGGTAACCGAAGAAACCAACCTTTGTGATGAAAGCCACGTGGTCAGAGAGGTTAACCTTCAGACCCGGCTTGATGCCGAACTCGAATCCATCGTAATCTCTGCCGTTGCCACCGAAGTGCTTGTAACCTACAGTACCCTCGAGGAAGAGGTCAACGAGCTTTGTGTTGCAGAATGTATAGCGTGCGTACGGAGCGAGCTCGAATGTGTTGTAGCCGTCCTCTACACCCTCGTAACCGATGGTAAGACCAGCCTCCCAGTTCTTGTTGAACTCATAACCAATCTCAGGAACGAGTGCGTAATGCATCTTAGCGTCTGCCTTGCCCTGCTTTACACTTGCAAGACCTGCACAACCACCGATGTAAACCTGTGCGCTTGCGCTTGCAGCAATAACCATAGCTGCCATAGTCATAAAAATCTTCTTCATAACCTTTTCTTTTAAATATTAATGTCTTTTGTGTTTCAAATCTATGTTGCAAAGATATTATCTATTTTTAATTCCGCAAAATAAATATTACTTTTACGTTAATCATAGAGAATTATAGAACAACAAAAATACAATTAGTAGATTTATATCAATAAATAGTGGTAGATTTCGCCACACGATTGTGATGTTCGCCCCACACTACAGCCAATAAAACAACCAGCAAGGAGGAGTTTGTCCATAATCTTTACTAACTTTGCACCTACATTTCACATATAAGAACACATATAAAAGAAATCATACAATGCGTAAACTCCGTACTATAGAAATGCAGCGTCTCACGGTGGACGAGTTTCATGAGGCCAAGAAGCTCCCCCTCATCGTCGTTCTTGACGACGTGCGCTCGCTCCACAACATCGGCTCCGTATTCCGCTCATCAGACGCTTTCCGCGTGGAAGCGGTGTATCTCTGCGGCATCACAGCCACTCCACCCCACCCCGAAATCCACAAGACAGCGCTCGGCGGCGAGGATTCGGTAGACTGGCGCTACTTCCCCACAGCCACCGAAGCCGTGGCAGAGCTTCAGAAAGAGGGCGTCTTCGTCTATTCCATCGAGCAGGTGGAGGGCTCCACAAAGCTCCAGAACCTCTCTCTCGACACCGACCGACGTTACGCCGTGGTGTTCGGCAACGAGGTGAAGGGCGTCCATCAGGAGGTGGTCGACCTTGCTGACGGTTGCCTCGAGATACCGCAGTTCGGCACCAAGCACTCCCTGAACGTCAGCGTAACAGCCGGCATCGTCATCTGGGAAGTGGCAAAGCAGTTCATTGCAAGCAAATATCGTACAAAGAGTAAAAACTTGTTACAAAATAAAAATTGATTCTAGAGATTTAGATTGCTGTTTTTACGGTGTTTTGCTGTGCAAACAGCACCCAAGCCATACGATAGCGCCACTTTTACACTCCAATAGTGCCACTATTAGACAGTAAAAGTGGCACTATTGCATGATAAAAGTGCCACTATTG
>JABLTK010155099.1_pt1 | contig 55097 bp, 68 predicted proteins | sample 7160131 | NCBI WGS metagenome assembly JABLTK01 (sample SAMN14651221, study PRJNA627086) | human gut metagenome | isolation source: feces | host: Homo sapiens | reverse complement strand
GGGGAAGGTGCCCGAAAGGGGCGGATAGGGTGACTATGGCATGAAAGACAGCTGGGATAAGGTTTCCCGGTCACTCCTATGAGAGCTGCAACTGCAAGTCCACCGCGGCAGATGGAACGCGAAAATGAGATGATCGTTATTTCACATCGCCTTTTTGGCGTGCACTGGCGCATGTCTCTGAATGCGAGCGACTATGCGGGGCAGCATAAGGGGTATCATGGCAACATCAGCGTGACATATAAGTTCTGATGGATTTTCTAAAACGGCTGGTCGGGGATCACATTTCCGGCCAGCCGTTTTGCTCCCTCGGAGCATCCGGAATGAATTGAAATTTTCAGAAATTTTCAAATTTCATACGAAAGTATGGTACAATAATAAGGTATGTAAAAAAGAAGGATGAGGAAGCGGTATTCATGTATTGCTCATCGGGGAAGGCTCTTATTGGATCTCGATCCCCGTTCATCAGTCACTAGTCACAAAGTCACTACAACCCCCAAGGAGGTCTATAATGGCAAAAGATTATTCATTCGACGTGGTATGCCGCACGGATCTGCAGGAAGCGGCGAATGCTGTGAATCAGGCGTCCAAGGAGATCGGTACGCGCTATGATTTCAAGGGCAGCAAGAGCTCGGTCACTCTCGATGAAGATAAGATCACGCTGATCGGCGATGATGATTTCAAGCTGAAGCTGGTGAAGGATATCATTCATGGAAAGCTCGTAAAGCGCGGGATCTCCCTCAAGAATCTGAAGGAAGAGAAGAAGGAAGCGGCAGCCGGCGGGACGGTCCGTCAGGTGCTCTCGCTGCAGAACGGGATCTCTTCGGATATGGCGAAGGATATCGTGAAGCGTGTGAAGGCTTCGAAGATCAAGGTCGCTGCTAAGATCAATGGGGATGAGGTGCGTGTATCGAGCAAGGATAAGGATTGCCTGCAGGAGTGCATCCAGTTTCTGAAGCAGCAGGACATTCCGGCGGATCTGCAGTTTGTGAATTACAGATAAGAAGGCTCTGCGGGGGCAGGGGATTTCGCAGGTGTGACGAGGCTGCACTTTCTGAATGGTGCGGTGCAGCATTTTCGTTACATCGAGAACCGAATGAACCCGTTGAACCTTTATGGATGGGAGGAGTTATGAACGCAGAGGAAATGATGGCGAAGACGCTCAGGGAAGGGCATACCACCGGCGCAACGGCGACGGGGGCGATGAAGGCAGCGATCTTGGCTATGCGAGGAGAATTTCCAAAGCAGGTGACGGTCCTTTCGCCGCAGCGGACGGAGCTCACGATCCCGGTGAAGTCGGCCGAGGCACATGGGCGGACGGGCATCGCGACTTGCCTTAAGGATGCGGGCGATGACCTGGACTGTACACATGGGACGCCGATCGTCGTGACCGTAGAACTGGTGGATACGCCGGGTCTTACGCTTCGTGCGGGGAAGGGCGTCGGTACGGTGACGAAGCCGGGGCTGCAGGTGAAGGTGGGACGACCCGCCATCAATCCGGGCCCGCAGATCATGCTGCGTTATGTGTATGAGGAGCTCATCGGCAAGGATCATGGCTGTATCGTGACGGTTTCTATCCCGAAAGGGGAGGAGCTGGCAAAGCAGACGCTGAATCCTTCTCTCGGCATCGTCGGCGGGATCTCGGTTCTGGGAACGACAGGGATCGTGAAGCCGATGAGTGAGGAGGCGTACAAGAAATCGCTGGCGCCGCAGGTGCCGGTGGTCTATGCGAGCGGGATCCGCACGGCGGTCCTTTGTCCCGGCCGTATCGGTGAGACCGCGGCGAAGATCATGGGTATTCCATCGGATGCGATCATCGAGACGAGCAATTACATCGGCTTCATGATGGAGCAGTGCATCGCAGGCGGTTTCCAAAAGATGCTGCTCATCGGCCATATGGGAAAGCTGGTCAAGGTGGCGTCAGGCAGCTTCCATACGTACAATCGCAATAGTGACGGCCGTATGGAGACGATGGCGGCGTATGCGGCCATGAATGGGGCATCGACAGATACGGTGCGTGAGATCATGTGCTGTACGACGACGGATGGCGCGGCAGCGGTCGTGCATCGTGAAGGGCTGGATATGATTTACCAGCAGATGGCGGAGAGGGCGCAGGTGCGCTCGGAACGCTATATTTTCGGTAAGGCCAGGGTCGGCGTGATTTTTGCGGCGATGGATGGCACGGTGCAGGCAGTCAGCAGCCATGCGAAGGAGATTCTGGAGGAGGAACAATGGAGCATACATTGATCGTAGCGGGGATCGGGCCGGGAGATTCGGACTATATCCTGCCGAAGGCGCAGAAAGCTATCGAGGGGGCTCGCTACCTCGTGGGCGGCCGCCGCGCGCTTTCTGACTATGCGAAGCCTTCTCAGGAAACATATCCGGTGACAGGCAAGCTCTCTTTGCTGGCGGACTGGCTGGAGGAGGCGCTTAAGAAGGATGATGTCGTCGTCATGGTGAGCGGGGATCCGGGCTATTACAGTCTGCTTCCGTGGCTCAAGAAGCGGTTTCCGGAGCATCCGATCGAAGTCATCCCGGGGATTTCTTCTGTGCAGGCCTGCTTCGCTCTTGTCAAAGAACCATGGCAGGGAGCGCTGTGGCTGTCTTTCCATGGCCGTGTGCCGGAAGAGAAGGATACGTCTTATATGCCCGGACGAAAGCTCGCCTTTCTGACGGATCATGAGCATGATCCGGCCTATATCGCGAGATATCTGATGGACAAGGGCTGGCCGAAGGAGACGCGCGCTGCCGCGGCCGAGCATATTTCATATGAGAATCAGCATCTTTCGGATTCGACTCTTGAGGAATTGTCGCATCTGGAAGGCTATGGTGAATCAGTCATGGTGGTGATGGGATAAATGCAGTTTGGTATCAAAGATGAGGAGTTTATTCGGGGAAAGGTACCGATGACGAAGGCTGAGATCCGTGCGATGGTCATGGTGAAGGCTGCCATTCAGCCTGGCGATATAGTGGCTGACATCGGCGCAGGGACAGGCTCTCTATCCATCGAGGCAGCGCTCTGCTGCCCCAAGGGGGCTGTGTATTCGATAGAAAGAAATCCGGAGGGGATCGAGCTGATCCGGAAAAATGCGGAAAAGTTCGGCTGCCGGAATATCCATACCATAGCCGGCACAGCGCCGGAGGCGATGGAAGGACTGCCGAAGATGGATGTGATCATCATCGGCGGATCTTCCGGAAATATGCATGAGATCCTGGATCGATGTGAAGCGCTGCTCGCTCCGGGCGGACGCATCATCCTTACTGCTGTAACCGTGGAAACGACGGGTGAAGTGGTGAAGGAATTCGCGGATCGTCCTTTCGAGCTGGAAGGCTTTGAAATGCAGATCAATCGACTGAGAAAATTGGGACGGTATCATCTCTATGATCCGATGAGTCCCATTTTCATATTTACAGCAATCAAACATTGAGGAGGAAGTTATTATGGGAAAATTGTATTTCATCGGCGCAGGCCCCGGAGATCCTGAGCTCATCACGGTGAAGGGACAGCGTCTCATCGCAGAGGCGGATGTCATCATCTACGCAGGCTCTCTTGTGAATCCGGAGATCCTGAAGTACGGCAGAAAAGACGCAGAGATCTATAACAGTGCGACCATGCATCTGGACGAAGTGCTGAAGGTGGAGATCGATGCGCTCAAAGCGGGCAAAATGGTAGCTCGTGTGCACACCGGTGATCCGGCCATTTACGGTGCGATCCAGGAACAGATGGACGGCCTGCGCGCAGCAGGAATCAAAGAAGATCAGTTTTCTGTCATCCCGGGCGTCAGCTCCTTCCTTGCGACAGCAGCTGCGCTGAAACAGGAATATACCCTGCCAAGCATTTCTCAGACCGTCATCATCACCCGTATGGAAGGCCGCACACCGGTCCCGCCGAAGGAAAAGCTGGCGCTTCTTGCCGCACATCAGGCGACCATGTGCATTTTCCTCTCTGTCCAGGCGATCGATCAGGTCATGGCGACACTGAAAGAGGGCGGCTATCCGGGCGATACCCCGGTCGCTATCGTAGCCAGAGCGACCTGGCCTGACCAGCGTATTTTCCGCGGTACCATTGATACCATCGCAGACATTCTCCATCAGGCAGGCGTCGTCCGTCAGGCCATGATCGTCGTCGGCAAGGTCCTGGATACCGATTATGAACTTTCCAAGCTTTACGACAGCAAGTTCACCACCATGTTCCGCAAAGGAACGGATGGAGAGTAAGGAAAGCGGGGGGAATAGGGGCGATTTCCGTGTGTTCGGATGAGGCTTTGCGAAAATCAGCGTTTCCCTAGAGATTAGGGATTAGAGTCTTCTTGTGACTAGGGATTAGTGGCTAGGGATTAGGAGGCTCAAGTGACTAGTGACTGGAATGCCAGCTCATGGCACCACCATTTCGCTTTTCTCATTTCTAATTTCTCATTCAATCGAGGCTTTCAAACGTAATCAAGGGGCGAGCCGCCTCAGGGGCTAACCCTGAACCCTGAACCCTGAACCCTGAACCTTGAACCTTGAACCCTTATCCCCTGGAGAGTATCACATGAAGTATGCTATTGTTTCTGTATCCAAAGAAGGAGCCCAGCTGGGGGCGCGCGTGAAGGCGGGCATTTCCGGTGAGGGGACTCTGTATGAAAGAAAAGACGGTGCGAGCGGCAAAGAAGCCGTGTATTTTACCCGCACGCTCGCACTCACGGCGGATATCTTCTCCTGCTATGATGGGATCCTTTTCATCATGGCCTCCGGCATTGCGGTCCGCGCCATCGCACCTCATGTAGTGAGCAAGGCGTCCGACCCTGCGGTACTCGTCATGGATGAGTGCGGGAAACATTGTGTTTCCCTTCTTTCCGGACACCTGGGCGGGGCAAATGCCTGGGCAAGAGAAGTCTCGGCGGCAGTGGGAGCCGATCCTGTCATCACGACGGCGACCGATGTCCATAATCGCCGCGCGCCGGATGATATCGCCCGCGAGCTGATGATGCGTGTCGAGCCGCTTGCGGCCTTGAAGCCTGTGAATACCGTCATCGCAGCAGGTCGCACATTCCGATGGTTTCTGGATGAGAGCGTCGAAGGGAGCGCATCCATAGCGATGCGCCTCAAAGAGAAAGGGATCCGCACGGAGCCTTTAGACCGACTGGATGCCAATGTGTTTGACGCATGCGCCATCATTACCGAAAAAAGGATCACTGTGAAGAAGCCTTTCGTCTGCCTTCGTCCGAAGAATCTTTTCGTCGGCATCGGATGCAAGCGCGGCACCTCCGAAGAGCTGGTGCAGAGCGCATTCACCGCAGCACTTGCTCAGGCAGGGGCTTACCCGTACCAGGTAGCATCGCTTGCGAGTGTCGATGCGAAGGCGGATGAAAAAGGCTTGCTTGATTTTGCCAGTTCCATGCATCTTCCGATCCATTTTTACAAGGCAGAGGAGCTTAAAAAGATCGCGGAAGAGTATCATTTAGAAAGTTCAAAATTTGTAGAGAAAACGATAGGAGTGGGAAACGTATGTCAATCAGCAGCGTTAATGGAATCAATGAAGGGAAAAACGCTTCTGCCGAAAACGAAGTTTGTCAGTGCCACGGTGGCGATCGCCCTGGGACTATCCGGGTCATCGGCATTGGACCGGGCCATGAAGAAGAAATGACACCGAAGGCCATCAAGGCCATGGAAGCTTCCGATATCATCGTGGGATATAACACCTACATTGCTCTCGTGAAAGACCTCATCAAGGACAAAGAGGTCGTCGGAAATGGCATGCGCCAGGAAGTCGACCGCTGCCAGAAGGCTGTCGATCTGGCGGCAGAAGGCCATCAGGTGGCTGTGATCTCCTCCGGAGACCCGGGCGTCTATGGCATGGCCGGTCTTGTGCTCGAGCTCATCCAGAAGCTGCCGAAGGAAGCGCGTCCGGAGTGTGAGGTCATCCCGGGACTCACGGCAGCAAATACCTCTGCTGCGGCGCTCGGCGCTCCGCTCATGCATGACTATGCCGTCATCAGTCTTTCTGACCTCATGACCCCATGGGAACAGATCAAAAACAGAGCGAAGCTCGCCGCGGAAGGGGACTTCGTCATCGCCATCTACAATCCAAAGAGCCGCGGCCGCGCGACCTACCTCGATGAGATCCGCGACATCGTGCTTCAGTATAGAAAGCCGGAAACACCGGTCGGTATCGTCAGAAAAGCAGGACGTCCGGGCATGAACTGGACGATCTCCACACTGGAAAAACTGCCGGAAGAACATGTAGACATGCAGTCCACCGTCATCATCGGCAAGAGCACCACCTTCGTCGCTGACGGAAAAATGATCACACCAAGAGGATACAAAGCATGATCTGGATCATTTCCGGAACACAGGACGGCCGAGAAATCGGTGCTGCTCTCGCAGACCGAGAACAGTCCAAGCCGGAAGGGGAGCGCCGTGAGATCCTTATGACCGTTGTCAGCCAGTACGGTAAAGTGCTCGCCGCACATAAAGGGCTCGACATCGAAGTAGGGCGCTTCCGGGAAGAAGACATGCTCCGTGTCATCAGGGAAAAGGGGATCTCGCTCATCCTTGATGCGAGCCATCCCTATGCAGCGATCGTTTCTGAGACGGCCCGCGCGGCCTGTACCAAGGCAGGGATCGACTATGTACGCTATGAACGCGCGGAGATCCCGCTCCCTGACTATGACAAGCTCTATCACGCAAAAGATGAATTCGAAGCGGCGGATCTTGCTGGTCAGCTCGGAAAGAGCATCCTTTTGACGACCGGCTCCAAGACGCTTGCCACCTTCGTAGGGGCGAAAGCGCTGGAAGGCAAGGAGATCTGGGCGCGTGTGCTGCCGACATCGAATGTGATCAAAATGTGTGAAGACCTCGGCATGAGGGCCAAGTACATTCTCGCCCTGCAGGGACCCTTCTCCTATGAAATGAATCTTGCCATGATTCATGACTATCACGCCGATGTGATGGTCACCAAGAACAGCGGTCTCATCGGCGGCAGCGATACAAAGCTCAAAGCCGCGATGGACGCCGGGATTTCTGTCATCGTTATCGATAAACCGAAAGCAAAACTGGACGGCGCTGTGGTCTTCTCGACCGTAGAAGGCGTCCTCAACTATATGGAGGAACACTATGGATTTCATCAAGAGCCCTAAGGCCATCGAAGATAAAAGTATGGATCTCATCAATCCATTCATCATGGACATCGACCTCACACCGGAAGAAGTGACGGTCTATTCCCGTATGATTCACGCCTCCGGCGACGTAGACTACGGGCATCTCATCCAGACCAGCCAAGGCGCTGTCGCTGCCGGTATCGAAGCGCTCGCCAAAGGCTGCAACATCTATACCGATGTGAATATGGTCAAAGCAGGGATCAATAAGAATGCCCTGCATGCGCTCGGCAGTGAGGTATTCTGCCGCGTATCCGATCCGGAAATCGCAGCCATTGCCAAAGAGAAAGGCATCGCCCGCTCCATGGCAGCGATGAACTCCTTTGGCACCGATCTCAATGGCTCTATCATCGCCGTCGGAAATGCTCCGACCGCTCTCTACGAAGCCATCCGCATGGTCGAAGAAGACGGCATCAAACCGGCACTTATCATCGGCATCCCTGTCGGCTTCGTCGGTGCCGCTGACTCGAAGGAGCAGCTTGTCCGCCGTGCGCCCTGCCCCTTCATCACTGTTCGTGGCACCAAGGGCGGCAGCTCCATCGTCGCCTCCTGCGTCAATGCACTGATGTACAATCTGGTAAAGCGCAACAACAATATGCTCTTTGTCGAAGGTAAGAAATAGCTAAAAGCCTGCTAAGTTCAAAATGCTAGTATTTATCGGACTTAGCAGGCTTTTTATATTGCGTGGGTAAAATATAAAGGTAGCAATAGGGTAGCAATTATCTAAAAATCCTCTCTACATCACTGGCGACTTTTTCATCGTTTCCGGGTATCCAAGAGGTATAGGTGGTCAATGTAATGGCAGGAGATGCATGACCTAAACGCTTAGACACTTCAGCAATGGGGACGCCATTGGCTAGCAGCTGGCTGGCGTGGGTGTGGCGCAGCGCGTGGAAGCTGCGAACAGGGGAAATTCCCAAGTCTTTTTGGATGCCTTGAAAGGCGATCCTTTCATTGCTGGGGAACAGGAAATTCCCATTCTTCGCTTTGAAAACCAGTCCGCCGTGGGCTCTGGTGCTTTCCTGCCATTCTTTCAGCGTCTCGTAGAGTGATAGGGGAATAGACACATCCCTGCGGGAGTGGGAGGTTTTGGTGGCGTTTTGGACATATATGACCCCGTGCCCATCCTGGCCTAGTGTCTTGGTGATATGGATAAATGCGGGGGTAATATCGTTCCATGTGAGCGCCAGCAGTTCACCGATGCGCAGCCCGGTGTAAGTAGCCACTAGGATTTCCATATAGAGCCTATCCCGGTGCCGTTCTTTGGCATAGGCAAGTATCTGGTGGATTTCATCAATGGTGAAAATCTGTATTTTCTTCTGCGTCACCTTGGGACGTTCTACGGTGCCTATAGGGTTCTTTGCTAAGATGTCCAGAGCCACGGCTTTTTTAATGGCCATGTTAAGAAGCTCGTAGATCTTTTTGATATACGATGTAGAAATTTTCCCATCTAGGGAGTTGATCAAGGCTTGCACGTCCATCCCCGTGAGTTTCTGTAGGGGAATGTCGGCGATGGGCTCTATTTTCTCCAAAATAGCGAAATACAAGGACAGCGTGCGAGGTCTTACATTCTTCTTGTAGGTGTCGATGTATTGCAGGATCCATGCTCCTGTGCGCATGCCGGAAGGCGTTACGAAAGTGTTGTGGCGGATGCTATAGCGGTTATCCTCTAGCCAGTTCTCCGCCTCTTCAGTGGTGGGGAACCGCTTCACGATGCGCCTTCCCTCTGGGGTGATGAAAGAGGCGGCGTATCTTTTCTTTGATTTCTCGTAGTAAATGGACCCTTGCCCATTGGGGCGTCTCATGATAACCCTTCCTTTCTATAGAATACCTTTATCCAATCGCTGCATCCCAGAAATGCCTTTATCCCCCTATCAAAATAAAGGTATTGCCATTTTGCCGATCTTGGCAAAATGGAGGGAACCGTTGCAGAATTTGCAACAGCTGCTAGCGATATGTAAACCATTTTCGTGACCTCGCGAAAATGGTTATTTTTTATTGGACGCTTTGCTAGCGGCTAGCCATTTAGCATCTTGCTCTAGTTCCTCCAAGTCCTCTCTATCGGCTGCCTCTGCATCGAAGGATTTCCGCCTTGCATCAAAAGCAGAGTATACTGCATCTACATGGCTCATCATTTGCTTATGAGAAACCGTCCCCGCAGAAGTGAGGACAGGGATGTCGTAACTGGTAAGCAGACGGTCCGTCTCCTCACGCCAGAAAGAAAGGGTTAAATCCTTCCGAAGCTTTACGCGGAATTCAGCACTTTCTAAGAAAATAGTGACTAGGCGGTTCAAACTATCCAATTCATCAGCAGTCAGATAGTTCTTAGCCGTATAGATGTCCTTCCGGCGTACGATGCCGCCCTGCCAGGAAGTCAGAGCCATGTTAGGCTTCGCTGCATCGGCACGGTCTAGGATAAGCTCCGCAGCCGTTCGCCCCGTTACACCATAGATGAGCTTGTTTTGTATCTCAGAGAAAAAAGAAATAGCGCTCCGATCTGTCTTGTCATAATCGGAAGATAGGGCAAAAAGATCCCTGAGCTTCTGATAGAAACGCTTTTCGCTCGCACGGATATCCCGAATCTTTTCCAGTAATTCATCGAAATAGTCCGGGCGCCCACCCGGATTCTTTAACCGTTCAACATCCAGGATGTACCCTTTCTGCAGGTATTCTTTCAACGTGGAATTCGCCCACCGGCGGAATTGCGTGCCTCTGGGGGAGCGTACACGGAAACCAACTGCCAGAACGATATCAAGACTATACAGGGCGACAGGTTTATCCGAGTTTGCAATATTCACAAAATGAATATTGCTTTTTTCATCTAATTCGCCCTCGTTGAGAATATTGGCTATGTGTTTGGAAATAGTCGGCTGTTGACGACCAAACAATTCTGACATCTGAGCCTGCGTACACCACACAGTCCCATCCTTGGCGAGCAAGCTCACATTGGCCTCGCCGTCATCGGTGTTATAAATAATGAAATTGTCCATATGATTTTCTCCAACAAAAAACGCCTTCCCACATGGAGAAGGCGCCGTACTGGTCCCCGTAGAGATACCAGCACTCCTACCTCTCCATTATACCATTTAGCAATAGTAAGGCAATCAACTATAGCAAAACCCTCCAGAATGCAAAACACGGCACTAAAAACGCAAAACGTCAAATTTTACTGCTTGATCAGCGAATATTTCGCGACTGCTAAAACTATATCGAAATATCTTCTAATTTAGTTATATATTTATGTTTCAAACCAGTAATATCACGGACAAAGCTTTCCACGGAAGGAGAAATATTCTCTGACAAGAAGGCCAAGGAACTATCAATCCCCTCGTAATTCACTTGGTACACATGATTTTGGCCGAAGAAGACAGCGATACAAATTAGTGCAGCTAGAATATCATCCTGGCCATAAGTGTAAATAGCACCGGGGCCTGATATAGGGAGATTAAGCTGTTTGTGAATATCCAGTTGGGGAATTGTAGCAACACGCGTAGAACGCTGGTCAATCTTGTGCGTGTATAATCGGTTATTATGAGCACATTTATTTCGGATATCTGTTAAATAATAGAGTATGGAACTAAGTGTTTTGGGGGCCAGTTTTGGATTTACTGTATGAGCGATGTCCTTCTTCATGTCGTCGGGCAGCAAATCATAGAAGTTGGCCATCGTACCGAACGAAATCACCGTGTTCAAAGCCCATAAGGGAACCTGATTATATTTTTTTATGAAATGACAGATAGCAGGATGCGGTTTTCTTGTCGAAAATGTCTTGATACATTTGTTCAACTTGTAGAGAAGAGAACTTACATGTTGCGTTTCTTTGGGGCTCCGTGTAAAAGAATTAGGACGCAAATAATTCCAGTGATTGGTACCAAAACGAGATGAGAAATGAAGGGAAATCAGTGATTTCATTTGAGTTTCTATAATAGTGACACAATTCAAAACATTACGCCTCAAATTGGCATCAAAGAGGTACAGTGTGACAATTTGCTCAAGAGTAGTTCCTTCTGTATAAAAATCAGAATGACGCAAATTTGATTGTTTTTTATCAATGAATGCGTCTTTATATCCATTGATTAAATTGTAATATCCATATTGAAGCAATATACCGGCAGAGTTTTCATCCAGCCTTACATTTCTGTTTTTTAAAATAGAAAGTTGCTCCTGAATCGTTGTTGCAGGGATATTCATAAATACCTCCAAAAAGAAAAAGGATCTTAATGCATGAACATTAAGATCCTTTTTCGGTCCGCTTTGTGCAATACGCCACGGCTCATATCTGTGTATATACTACACGAAAATGATCTTAATGTCAATTTTGAATATAAACCTATTGCTTAATCACTGAATACTTCGCTACCGCCAGCCCGATGATCTGGATGGAGTCGCAATTTCCGGAATTGAACACCATGGGAGGGTACTTGGGGTTCATGGACACGAGGGTGCAGCCGTCTGGATTTTTGTAGAAGCGCTTCAGGGTGGCGTCGTCGTCGATACGGACGGCGGCGATCTGGCCGTCATCCACGATGGGCTGGCTGCGGATGAATACGACGTCACCGTCATGGATGTCGGCACCGATCATGCTATCGCCGCTTACCACAAGCCCGAAGTCTGCGTGGACGCCAGTATCACAGGGCAGAAAGGCTTCTATATGCTCATCGGCGAGTATCGGCTTTCCGGCGGCGATCTGCCCGATAATGGGGACCATGCATCTTTCGATGGGGACAATGTTTTTGAGAGAAGAAATGTCGCTGCTCATAAGAGCCACGCGTTCATTTCCATTTATCAGCTTCATTAGAGAGTCAACGGTTAAACCAACGCCATGCGCAATCTTTTCATACGTCCTAATAGATGGTGTGATGGATTTCCCGTTTTTAGAATTACGATTCTTCTCAAGCATGGATATATATGGCTTACTTAATCCACATCTTTTTGCAAGCTCATCCATAGAAAGTTCGTGCTCGGCACGGTAATTTCGCAGAAATTCAGATAGTGACATTTTTATCAAGCCTCCTTTGTTAATTGTATTTTACATGAGGTAGCGAAAAATGTAAAGCACACTTGACAAGTGGCTGGTAAAGATGTATCATAGCCCTAGAAAGTTAAGTTTACTTAACAGAAAGGAGGGGGCTTGATGGTCAATAATAATCTTTCAGAAGTTCGAAAAACCAAAGGGTTAACGCAGGAAGGATTAGCGGAGAAATCCGGAGTTTCCAGAGTAACGATTGCTAACATCGAACGTGGCGCAGTCACAGATTTAAAGATTAGCACTATGCTCAGCTTGGCGAACGCATTAGGGGCTACTGTAGAAGAAATTTTTTTACCTAGATAGTTAAGTTTACTTAACAAAGTACAGAAGGAGGATCAACCATGAAAAAAGAAAGGAGAAGAGAATCTTGAATGAAATTCTGAATATCAGTCATGTCCACGGTTACATGGACAAGCAGACTGGCACGGCATATCTAAATGCCGAGGATGTGGCACGAGGATTTGGATTCACTGAAATCAAAAGCGGCGTTGAATATGTCATGTGGCGCAGGGTAAACCGTTATCTTGATGAATTTGGTTTTTCGGCACATGTGTCGAAAGACGATTTCCTCCCGGAAAACATGGTGTACCGGCTGGGGTTCAAAGCCAGCAATGAAGTGGCTCAGAAGTTCCAGACCGTGCTGGCAGATGAAGTGCTCCCCGCTATTCGGCAGCATGGGGCTTACATGACAGACCAGGCGCTGGAAAGAGCTATCACGGAACCTGATTTTCTGATTCGCTTGGCTAAGCAGCTCAAAGAAGAACAGGCAAAGCGGAAACAGGCGGAGCTGATGCTGGAAGAACAAAAGCCGGCCGTTATCTTTGCCGGGTCAGTCAGTGCCAGCAAGACATCCATTCTCATTGGTGAGCTTGCCAAAATACTCAGAGGCAACGGGGTCCAGATTGGCCAGAAAAGGCTGTTCCAGTGGATGCGCGAAAATGGGTATCTGATTAAGCGCCAGGGTACAGACTACAACATGCCCACACAGCGCTCTATGGAAATGGGGCTCTTTGAAATCAAGGAAGGCTCTTACACAAACGGTAATGGGGTGAACATCATTACCAAGACGCCCAAAGTGGCAGGAAAGGGTCAGGTATATTTCATCAATAAGTTTCTTAAGGGATAAAACAGGGAGGACCAATCATGACGGATGAAGAATGGAGAGAGAGAATCGCCAAAGAGAAGAAAGCCCGCGCAGAGGCGGTCGCCCTGCTCTGTCATGCGCTGCAGAAAGCTGGCGTGCCGCTCATTTCGCTCGAAATCTTCTCTCGTGGTAACAGCGACTGCATGGTCAAGGCGACATTCGAATGGGGTGAGAGATGGGCAAACATCTCTATGGACGCCCCGCACACGGCGCTTTGGGATATTCTGTGGCAGATCCCGGAGCTCAGGTAACCATTAGGAGGTGCCATCATGGGCAAAGAAAAAAGGTGGATCTCCGCGAAGGAATACGCGGAGACCCACGATCTCCCTGTAAGTACCATTCGCAGGTACTGCCGGGCAGGGGAAATCCCCTGCTTTAGGATTGGCCAGCGGTTCATGTTCAACCCCAAAGACATGGACACCTTCCTTGAGTGGAAGGCACGCGAGGGGCTGAAAGATAGACCGGGGACCTTCCTAGAAGCTTTGAAAAAGGCGAAGGAAGGGACAAGGATTTCTGTCTGGCGAGCCAGACAGAATGAGGAGAAGGCCATGGAGACGACCTAAAGGAGGTAGAAGCAAAGAATGAAAGAAACAAAAATGAGAGAAGTGATCCTCGCTCAGCTGGGCGCGCTTCGCGCGGATGCAGGCGTCGAACTGATCGCGTGCAAAGATGAATGCGTCGGGGATTACCTGACGGGGAAGGCTGACGCCCTCGCCGTCGCCATGCAGATGGTGGAGGCGAAGGCGCTGCTCGAAACGATGGTGAGTTTTTTGCGGGAGGAAGCAACCCGTAATATGAATATGGCGGAGAGTGCCAGATTGTGCTCGAAGGACACGATGGCACGGCTCCGTGAAGGGGCAGCTGCCGGATACATGGCAGCCTCCAGAGTGGTGACAGAAGTTAGGGAGGCGAATAAATATGAGTAGCGCAGAAGCAATTCAGGTAGTCCATCAAATGATGGACGCCCGCGAGCAAGAAGAAGCGAGAACCGCGGCTCTCGCTTCTCAAGTAGCCACGGAAAAATACGATCCTAACGCCGCACGCAAGAGGTTCTGGAAGGAAGTGGCGATCTATCCGCTGACGCTGGTGTGCGCCGCGGCATACACCCTGCTAATGGCGGTGGCTCAATGAGATGCTGCGAGGGCTGCGGGAAGCCGCTCTCCGCGGATGCCGCCCCGCGGAAACGCTTCTGCTCCGCAGAGTGTGAGCGGCGCTCTTACTACGAAGGGCGCCGCGATAAGGACCACGCTAAAGAAGAAGCGGAAGAAGGCATTCCGCTCCGCGAGTTCCAATGTGAGCAATGCGGACACTGGGTCCGCGTCATGAGCAAGAATGACAAGCGCTTCCGGTTCTGCAGCGCCAAATGCGAAAAGGCATTTTGGAGGCGGAATAAGCCGAAGGCTGCAAGGGCTTCGAAAGCTCCGGCGGGCAGAGGCTTCGGTGGTGGCTACTTTGAGAGGTGCTGCAAGTGGTGCGGCAAGGCCTTTGGCACACAGTCGGCAACGGCCATGTACTGCTGCCGAGAGCATAAGCACATGGCGCTGATGTGGAAGAAACAGAACGCAGCCGAAGAAAAGAAGGCTAGGAAACGGTCAAAGTACCGACCGTTCGTGGATGGAAGGAGCGACTAAATGAAAGACGAAGTCACACTGGAACAGGCGCTCGAGCTCCTCATGGAGGATCAGCCTGTGCATGTATTCGATGAGAACGGGGATGACTACTTCTTCGGCTATAAGAGCGCTATCAATGAAGAAGAACCTGTCCCGCATCTGGTCGTCACCGGGATCTTCGCGAACACCGAGGATCTGAAAGATGGCAATGGCGAGATGCAGGTCATCGAGCTGCAGGTGAAAGAGTAAAGAAAAAGAGCCTTGGCAGCGGCTACTGCTAAGGCTCGGGCAGGAAGGTTTGAGTGACATTCCTACCTCTATTATAGCAGAAATGGAGGAATCATGGCAGAGCTTGAAAATCACATGGTGTGCGGCATTGGCTTCTTCGATGAAGAAGCCGCCCGCCGCCGCCTTGAACGGGAAGAATACGAGATGGAGCACGCGGATGACGCATGGGATGACTGGTTGGGAGGCGAGCCGATTGAACACGAAATCGAGCTGCAGGTGAAAGAGTGGGGATGTGGCGGAGGATCTGCTGGACCTTCCGGCACAGATATCGCCCACAAAAATGCCGAGTGATGTTTATTGGGAATTTATCAATGTGGTGGATTCATATCATAAAAATAGGAGGAGAAATGGCGACGTTATATGAAATCGACGAAAGGCTGGCAAATATCTTTGTCACCCCGGAAGGCACTGCCGTAGACGGCAGCACCGGGGAAGTACTGGATGCAAAAGCACTGGATGATCTCGAGATGGAGAAATGGGCCAAGGTGGATAACATCTGCCGGTATATCAAGAATCTCCAGTCGGATATCGAGCAGTACAAAGAAGAAGTAGACAAGCTGACGGCAAGAGCCGTGTCGGCGCAGAAGAAGCTGGAGAGCCTTAAAACCTATCTGGCTATGCACCTGGAAGCGGGCAAGAAGGCAGATGTGCCTAGTGCACAGATCCGCTGGAGAAAGTCTGTGACGGTATCCATCCCGGATGAGAATATGGTCCCCATGTGCTTCATGAAGCAGGTCATCACGACCAAGCCGGACAAGCTGGCTATCAAAGAGCTTTTGAAAGCAGGGAAGGCCGTCCCCGGCGCTTCTTTGGAAGAAAAACAGAATCTGTCTATTAAGTGATAGCCATCCGGTGATTCACTTTTAGAAATACATCATAGGAGGTATATATGCTTACCATCAACAAGGGTATCCAGCAGAGTGCCGTCAAGGTCGTGGTATACGGCGTGGAAGGCATCGGGAAGACGACTTTCGCCAGTCATTTCCCCGCGCCGCTTTTCCTCGATCTGGACCGCGGCAGCCGCCGGATGGATGTCGACCGCATCGATTCTATCCAAGACTGGCCCGCTCTCATGGGCACGCTGGATCAGATCCAGCGCGACCCGTCGCTTCCCTATTCGACGATCGTCATCGATACGGCGGATATGGCGGCAAAACTGGCGAGCGCCTACATCTGCAAGGCAAACGGCAGCAAGAAGAGCATCGAAGAATTCGGCTATGGCAAGGGCTATGTGATCCTCGCCGAAGAATTTTCAAAGCTCTTGGTCAATGCGGAGGTACTGGTGAATATGGGCTTCAATGTCGTATTCCTGGCACACGCGATGCAGCGGACGGTCACCCGCCCGGATGATACCGGGAGCTATGACCACTGGGAGATGAAGCTCCCCGGGAGCAAGAACAATTCACTGGGGGCTCTTCTCAAAGAGTGGGCGGATCTCTTGCTCTTCGCGGACTACAAAGTCATCATCCGGCAGGGCGCGGACGGCAAAGGGAAGGCGGCAGGCGGCCAGCGGAGAATGCGAACGACGCACACGCCATTCGCGGATGCGAAGAACCGCTTCGGGCTTTCGGATATTCTGGATTTCGACTTCAAGGAAATCCAGTCCATCATCCCTGCCCGTCCTGTCACGCCGCCGAAGACCACCATGGAAAAGGCGTATCAGGCGAAGAAGAAGGTACAGAAGGGAATCACCCCTAAAACGGCCGCGGAGCCCACAGAGGCGAAGCCAGCCCCGTCCACGAATGTGTATGACGAGCTCGCGCGTCTGATGGCGCTCGGCGTATCGGAGGCGGATCCTTCCCCGATCACGGAAGGGGAGCTGCTGAGAGCGATCCGTGAAGTGGATCCGAATGAGCCCGCTGCCAAAACAGAAAATCTTGCTAAGATCCCATCGGACTACGTAGAAGCACTCGTCACGCCCAAAACATGGGCGGGATTCAAATACTACGTGCTGAACAACATCCGCACTCCGTTTTAGCCTATAACCACGATTTCTGTTTATAATCGTGCGTTCGCGAGATTTTTTCTCGATTTCGCACATTAAGTTACGATTTTTACATTTTAGGAGGAATAATACTATGCCGAATTTTGGACAGTTTGGAAATGCTACGCCGGATACCGAGAAGGAAAAGGCAATGGTGGTTACCGGGTTTTCCAATTTTACGGACGATGATTTCGAGGAGAAGGGAGGTCTCTTCGACCCGATCCCGAAAGGCCGTTACCACTTCGTGGTCTATGACTGCCAGACGAGCTTCACGAAGAAAGATAATACGCTCATGAAAACCATCCTGATGGACATCCATCACGAAGACGGAACAAAGACACGCCTTACAGATTACCTGGTCTACAAGAGCAATCAGAAGTGGAAATTCGCCTGCTTCTTCGAGGCCATCGGTCTTGGTGATGCGCTTAAAGAGAACGGTATCGGCGGAGCAGATGACCCGCTCTGGACGACCGCCGTAGGGCAGGAAGGGGACTTCGAGGTCGATAATGAAACGTCCGAATGGAACGGCAAGCAGACCACGCGCAATGTCATCAAGAAGTACTACAAGCCCGAACGGTAAACGGTTATGAGCAAAATCGATCTAGTGCCGCTCTTGGCCTTTATCGACCCAGACTACAGCTATGAACGATGGATCCAAGTGGGCATGGCTCTTCAGAAGGAGGGCTATCCCCTGTCTGTCTGGGAAACGTGGAGCCGCAGGGGCGGGAAGTTCCATGAAGGGGAATGCGTAAAGAAATGGCAGTCTTTCCATGAAGACCGCGAGCAGCCAGTCACCGGCGCCGTCATCACGCAGTGGGCGAAGGAAGGCGGATGGAAGTCCGCTAACCGATCAGAGGGACCCAGCCGCACTGTGACGGGATTCACCTTCACGGATGCAGACTTTCTGATCGATCCGTCAACGGTCGAGCCGGAAGATTTTCACGAGCCGAGCGAAGAGGAGTGGAAACCGAAAGAAGACTTGATTTCCTATCTGCAGGCACTCTTCAAGCCGGATGAGTATGTCGGGCTGGCGGTGAATTCCTTCCTGGCTAAGGACGGAAAATGGAAGCCTGTCGATAATGGCCAGTGTAAGCGGACGTGCGGAGAGATCGTCGAGGCGCTGCAGCATTCTCGGAAGATGTCCAGTGCCATCGGCAGCCTGCAGAATGAGGCGGCAGGGGCATGGATCCGTATCAATCCGCTAGACGGCGAGGGCGCGAAGAATGCGAATGTCACCGATTTCCGCTATGCGCTGGTGGAGTCGGATACGCTGCCGCTGGGGCAGCAGCTGGCGCTCATCCGTCAGATGCAACTGCCATGCGCTGCCATCGTCTACTCCGGCGGGAAGTCGGTGCATGCCATCGTCCATGTCGATGCCGCGACGCAGAAGGAATACTATGAGCGCGTCGCCCATATGTATGACATCTGCAACAAAAACGGCTTCAAAGTCGACGAGCAGAACAAAAACCCGTCCCGCCTGTCCCGCATGCCGGGCGTCACGCGGAACGGCAAGAAGCAGTTCCTGATCGGCGTCCATCAGGGGCAGAAGGACTATCTGGCATGGCTCGCATGGATGGAGGAGCAGCAGGATGACCTGCCGCCTTTCCTCCCGCTCAATACGGTCATCGATGACCCGCCGCCTCTAAATCCGGTCCTGATCGACGGCATCCTCCGACTGGGACACAAAGCTATACTGACCGGCCCCTCGAAGGCGGGGAAGTCTTTCTGGCTGATGCAGCTGGCACTTGCCATTGCGTCCGGCGGGCAGTTCCTCGGCTGGCAGTGCATGAAGGGGCGTGTGCTCTATATCAATCTGGAAATCGATGAAAAGTCTTTCATCGACCGACTGGAACATATCTATAGGGCAAAGGGGATGCCGATGCATCCAAGCTCCAGCAATCTCATCGTGTGGGATCTCAGGGGCAAGGCGCTCCCGATGGATAAGCTGGCAAAGATCATCGTCCGGCGGTGTAAGGACATGCATCTTGAGGCGATCATCGTCGACCCTATTTACAAGGTCATCACGGGTGACGAAAATGCCGCCAGCGATATGGCGTACTTCGGCAATCAGTTCGACTACATCTGCCGCGAGCTGGGGTGCTCTGTCATCTACTGCCACCATCACTCCAAGGGCGCGCAGGGCGCTAAGCGGGCGACCGACCGCGGCAGCGGCTCAGGCGTCTTCTCCCGCGATGCAGATGCCATCATCGACCTGACGGCGATCGAGCTGAAAGAGGAAGAAAAGGAACAGTATGGGTGCGATGTCGCTTACTGCTGTACCTGCATCCTTCGTGAATTCAAAACACCGAAGCCGAAAGCCATCCTCTTCCAGTATCCGCTCCACACGCTCGCCCCTGATATCGATCCGAAGCGTACCGAGGGCAGCATCGAAGGGAACCGCGTCAAGGGAAACATCACGCAGACGCAGAACAAGAATGATCGCTACGAAGAATTCATCCGAACGCTGGAGCATCATTTAGCGAACGGGGATGTAGTGAATCAGAACAATCTGGCAGATGAGATGCAAGTGTCTGTGTCGACGGTCAAACGATACATGAAGCAAGCAAACGAGCCGATTCAAGTATATGAGATTACGACAGGGAAAAATGCTCGAATCCGAAGACTAGACGAAAGGCATTAAAGTGGTTCATAAACTAGTCCAACTCTATATAGAAATACAGATAGAATGGTCTAGTTTAATCTCACGCGGTGAATGGGGGTGTAAGGGTGGGTGTTCCTTAACATACACACCCACCCCTTCCACCCCTTCACTCACCGGAAAAAGAGTTTTCAGGATTTAGACATATCTTTTTATGATAGCAAATCAGCTGATTTTGTAAGCAGTCAGAAAAAATCAGAAAAATACAGATCTGTATTTTGGGAGGGAGGAAAGTCATGCGAAGCCATCTTGTGAAGGGCGCTGACCGCATCGAGCTGACGATCCGGAGCTATACGGACCGGACAGGGCGGACGCCGAAGAAGAAAGTATTACTGCAGATGCATCGCTACACCGAGAAGGATGATAAATGGACAAACAAAGACTTCCTATGCAAGAGCGAGGCAGAGGCTTTGATGAAAATGCGAGAAGTCAATCAGTATTGGATAGAGTTTCACGGTTATACAGTGGAGGAATCATGATTATTATTCAGACAGAATCCGGGGCTATTGTCACGGACCCGAAAGAAATCTATATCGACAAGGATCTGGATGGACATCTGCATATCTACGCGGACTTGTCCAGTACGGCTCAAGTAAAGGCTGTAAAGCTGACAGTTGGTGATTACTCAAAGGAAGCCTTGTACCAGGCGCTCTATAGTCTGTACAAAGATATGGACAAGTGGCTTTTCACGAACGGATTCCGACACTACCCCATTCGTATGGAAGACGTGATGGATATATATGGGGGGAGGGCTTATGACTGAGTGGGAAATCCTGCTCTTCGTCTGCATCGTCGGGATGGGGCTGCTGGCGACGATTGCTATCCTCTTCGGGAAGATCGGTGATCTTTGGCTGGCCGTCGCTGACATGCAGGATGACCAGCAGGGAGTGGTACACGATCTGATGGTCTTAAAGACAGAGGTGGACGCTATGGCAGCGCGGGAGGCGGAAAGGCTGAAAAAGGAGGAGAGGATCTCATGAGCAGTACGGTGTGGTTCTTCATTGGTGTGCTGACGGGCTCGCTGGTGGCAACTGCTGCCGTCCTTCTTACCGTCGAATGGCTGCTCAGGAGGAAGCGATGAGTATGGTATATTTCTTCGTGCCTGGTAAGGTACAGGGTAAAGCAAGACCGCGGTTTTCTTCGCGCAGCGGGACTGTCTACACGCCGGGCAGAACAAAGTCTTACGAACGACAGATCGCGGAGGCTTATGAAGCGCAGCACGGGCCCTGCTTTGAGGGGGCTGTGATGGTCGTGATCGAGGCAGTCTTTTCGATCCCGAAGTCCTGGACGCGGGCAAAGAAGGCAGAGGCGATGGCGGGGAAACTTCCGCCGGGGAAGCCGGACATTGACAACATCTTGAAAGTCGTACTCGACGGGCTGAACGGCATCGCCTATGAGGACGACAAGCAAGTGGTTCTGACTCAGTGCAAAAAAGTTTATGCAGACACAACCCGTCCCGCGGGGCTGCAGGTGCATGTCCTCCAGATGGATAATGCAAACGGATATTATTAACAAGGAGGAGCTAATCATGATCGACACAACCGGATCCCTGCTCAGCAGGCAAGTGCGCAGGAAGATCGAGCGTCAAAAAAACAAAAACGCCACACTCACGGTCAAGCCGGAGTATCTAAAAGACTTGTGCTCGCAGGCAGTCAAACAAGAAGCAGAAAAATTAGCGGCACATGCAAAAAATGAAGCGGTATCAAGGCTGTTTGAAGAACTGATCGCGATCCCGGTGATGGTGATCCATGATCACTTCGGCGAGCTCATGAAAAAAGACGGCCGAGAAGAGCGCTTTGCTGAGATGTGTCTCGAACTTTACGACACAGTAGAGAAAGGGTTTGTAACACCGGCGGAGCTGAGGCAGTGTTTACTCGAGGAAGCCGGCGTGCGGTTTAAGCACCCCAGCGGCTCACTGACATCAGAAAGAAAAGAGGCGCTCAAAATATGATTCTCTATTTCCGCGAGGGAGCCAGAGTGACCGAGCTCCTGCTGGCGAAGGATACCCTGAGGCCTGGCATGCTTACAAATGGTTACCTTTTCATGGTGATCGAGAGCGACGCCCGTGGGCATGTCGGGATCATGCCCAGCGAGCGGGAGCACTTCGATCTGGAGTGGATGGCAAGCGCTGCCTTCTGGACGAAGGCGCGGCAGCTTTCTGACCGCGGGTGGGAGGCAGACGGTTATCCGGGAGCAGTCATCCTCTTGAAGTACTACGAAGCAAGCGACACGGCAGAGAAGAAGAAACGCGCGCTCGAGCGAAAACAGAAGAAAAGGCAGTCTCTTTGTGGGAAGATATACGAGCCAAGGCTTTGTGCTGTGTGTGGTCACCTATTTCAACCGAACACCGCAAAGCAGAAGTACTGCAGCATAGGCTGCCAGAAGCGGTATTGGCAGGAGGCGCACCGGCGTGAGAAAAAGGAGAAACAAGGATGACGGAGGAAGAGGTTAGAGATTTCTTCGAGAAGCTGCGCAGTCAGCGGCAGGAGCTCTATGATCTGATACAGGAAAGGGAACATGTGGCAAATGACATCGCCGCCGTGAAGGTGGTGCAGTACGATAAACCGAAAATCACTGGCACGGTGAACTCTGACTTATCTCAAATACTGGAGCGGATCATCGAACGATGCGACAAGCTGGACAAGCGCCTGCTGGAATGCATAGACATCCTCACCAGTATGAGAAAGAAAGCGTATGAATTGCTTGCCCTATGTCGTGATACAAAGGCGAAAACGATACTTTATGATAGATATCTGGCTGGCATGTCATGGCGAGAGATCGAAGAGAAACGTGGATTCACAAGGCAGTGGCTGGCTCGCATGCGAGACCGCGCTATCCGTATGATTTCTCAAAATATCTCTTGACTGTTTACACGAGTTTACATCGAGTAATGATATAATAGTAAAAGGGAAATCGCACAGGGGAGAAATTCCCGACAAGTCGATCTGTGCTGTCGTTTCCATGCTTGGCCTCCTTCAAATTTAAGGCATGCCGTAAAAGAGCGTCTCATCAGAGGCGCTCTTTTGCGTCGCGACCTGTAGTATCATAGGGCAGGATACCTGATTAAAAATAGGAGGCCAACTATGAATAGCTGGGCAGAAAAGAAATGCTTGACGGCGCTGATGAAACTGAAGGGCACAAAGGAAGGCGAATGGTTCTCACTGAACGGACATGAGTATGTGGTCCGCGCTGGCGAGCTCTATACCCGAGCCCCTGAGCCTACGCCTATGTGTATCGGGATGATGCTTGAAGATGATACCGCAATCAATCAATACACATTTACCCCGCAAAAGGGAGATTTCTATCACTACTTAGTTCTTAATGGGGATGCGGGGCAGATAGAAGCCAGACACGCGATTTATCAGGGGAACAAAATGGACGAGCAGAATGCCCGAATGTATAATTGCTTCAAGACTATGCTTGATGCCGTAAAATATAAGGCGTTGATACGACGCGCATTAGAAAAATAAAAAAGCTGTCCGAGAAATCGGATAGCTTTTTCATTGACAAGGCGGGGGGGTATGTTTGAAAATTTTGGCCTGCCTTGCGTCGTATCGACGGGGGAGTTTTCTTTTTTTCTCATCATTGGTGGAAAATTAAGGTAAAATGGCAAACATTAAGAGAAATAGGGCGATTAAGGCGCTAAATGACTACATTTGGACGTTGAATCACAAATGCAGTTCTGTCACCCAAATTAACCGGGAGCTGATCCTTCAATATTGCCGTTTTATGGTGATGGCCGAAGAAATCAGCCAAGAGATAGCAGCTGCGCAGGATGATGTCAAAATCACCGCATTGAAAAATAAAATTATCCTATACAAGGAATATAACAAAATTGCGCTGAATCTGTACAAGGTACTGCGGTTCAGTGAAATCAAGGATGAGCTGGCGGATTATGGTAACCCATATACCCGGATTCTGAATGAGGCGGAGAAAGATGGCGACTTTTAAGCGGTGTAGTAACTGTCACCAGTTATTCACTGGGAAAGAATGCCCCGTATGCAGGGCCAAAATGGCTGCGGCTTACCAGAAGAGGCGTCTGTGTATGAATGAGAGTACAAGACGCTATCATTCCCGCGTTTGGCAGCGGTGTCGCAAGGCTGTGATACTGAAGTATTCAGGCTATGACGTGTGGCTTCTAGGTATCGGTATATGGGAAAAGTGTGATCCGGCATACGTTCATCATATTGCTGAAAGAGACGCCGCCCCGGATCGATTTTTTGATGAGGACAATTTGATCCCGGTAGGACATGCCAGTCACGAAGAGATCCATGTCTGGTATAACAACGGGCGCCGCAATGAAGCGCTCGTCCGTATTCAGAAGGGGAAAGAGGTGTACGAAGAAAGGTTTGGCCATGAATATAGAAGACGCAGTGAAACATCTGCACATCCCCCATGAACTGAATGAATTTATTGGAGATTACTATAAGGCTCTAGTCAAAAGGGCGGATATAGACCTCTTGGGCGAATCTGAATTCCGTTGCTTCGCCCGTTTTTTGGAAATGTACGCCAGTAGCAGGTATCAGTTCGCCGACAAAGCTATGCGGCGCTTATTCCAGTTCTTGCATATGCTGATTTATATTGATGAAGATGGAAAGCCCCGGCATTTAGAGCTATATCCGGTGCAAAAATTCATCATGTGTGGCATATTCGGGTTGAGGACCCCTGATGGTGGTTACGTGGTTAATACGGCGAACCTGTACATGGCGCGGCGTAATGGTAAATCTTTTCTCTTATCCGGTGTGCTTCATTACCTGATGGGGATGAGTAAATTCCGGAATGAATTGATTGTACTAGCGTCGTGCAAAGGGCAGAACGCGACCATCTGCTTCAATGAGTTCACGAAGTTTATTGAAAACGACCCGTATCTTGCCGAGACGTTCAGCAATGTCAATAAGACGGCCTGCTGGGCGAAAAATAAGAACACTGGCAACCGGCTCGACATGTTCCGTACCGGCGGGGGTGCGAAAAATTCCCTCGACGGCTATACCAACAAAGTAGCGGTCATTGATGAAGAGATGCTTTGTGATGAAATTATCCCGAAGACCATCCAAGATGGGCAGGCACATTTTAAGGACTCCCTGCTGGTGACCATGTCGACGGCGCAGTTTTCCGTGGGAAGTGACAACCACAAGAAATGGCTGACGCTTCGGAAAATGCTCTACGAGGATGCGCTGCCTGACAACGTGTTTCTATTTCTAGCGGAACCGAATCAGGAGGAGCTGCAGGCGAAAGAATTCGGGCAGATTACCACATGGGGAAAGGCGAACCCGGTATTGTTGTTTGAGGCAGACGGGTTTACGGTAAAGAAGCATATTAAAGAAAAGTATGCGCAAAAGGCGCGTGCGGCGTGCACGGAAAAAGGATTCGCCCTCCAGTCCTTTGTGACGAAACAATGTAATGCCTGGTACTCTGCCGAGGACCGGAGCCTGTGTTCCTATGATCAGTTAAAAGATTGCGGCGTGGACTACGGCATGGAAGATGTAATAGCTAAGGGCTATATAGATTGGTACTTGGGCGTCGACTTATCTCAGACGCTTGACCTCTCCAGCGTTGTGCTTCTTTGCTTCGTTGGCGAAAGCAAGACGGGAAAGCTGCTGAAGAAAAACAGTCCGGCGGCGCGGCATCGGTTATTCATGCATGTCATGTCGTGGATGCCAGAGAATAAACTGCAGGCGCATATAGCGAAAGACAAGTTCAGTTACACCGATTATGTCGGGACTGAGCTTTTTTTATGCAACGGGGCAGGCGGCGACAATATCGATACTCCGCAGATCTTCGAGCAGCTGGATACTCTGCGGGAAAAGAATGGGCTTCACTTCGTGACCATTGCGTCGGATCCGTATAACGTGGCGGGGATTCAGGATCGGCTGGAGTCTGTGTGTGATACCTTCATACTGCAGAATCAAAGTCCAAAGGCGCTTAGCCAATATATCGAAGCCTTCGGGCAATATCTGAAAGATGGGGTGCTCGCTTACCATCGCGGGCATGAAGACATATTCGAGAAAGCGGTGACCAATTCTCTTCTCGTTAGGAATCCATCCGGGTTCTATTCCGTGGAAAAAATCAGCCTTCGGGCTGACAGTAATATCCGTATCGACCCCGTAGATGCTGCGATCACTGGATTTATCGCTCCGTATATTGATTTCAATAGTGACCTGCCTACGGGCGATGAGATGGTCGATGAATGGATGAGAGAGGTGGGAGGTACGAATGATTAGTATAAACCAGACAAAAGATTACCTGCGTATCTCTTACAAAGAAAAAGAAGATGACGTATATATCGGGAGTGCCATTAGTCAGGGCTATTCCTATATCCGTGATGCGGTGGATGACTTTGATGAAATCTATGCCAAAGATTCCGTGTTTTCCGCTAAATGCGATATGTGGGTACTGACCCAGTGGATGCCGAGTGTGTATGATCGGCGCGAGGGTATGGTTACCGGCGTTGTAACGATGGATTACACGGCGCGAGCGATGCTGACGCAGCTTCAAATGTACAGGAAAGAGGAATGATGATGGACTTATTTATTACTGGTACAATTTACGATCTGTCGACCCTTCGGGAGCGAATTGAAAACGCCACAGAGGACGTGGTGTTGCATATTGATTCTCCGGGAGGCGATGCTTTCGAGGGACTGGAAACAGCGCACTGCATCGCAAACGCGAAGTGCAAGGTGACGGCGCGTGTCGGATTTCTTGCGGCATCCGCGGCGGCTATCATTGCTCTTGCGTGTGATGCGGTCGAAATTGACAAGAACAGCTTGCTCATGCTGCACAACTGCTGGACGATTTCTATCGGATCTAAAACTCAGCTTCGTAGCGATGCGGATGGCATGGAGGCTATCGATAAAGTGATGCATAACATCATCGATGAACATTGTGACAATGGGGATATCTTTGACGCGATCGAAAAAGGTGATGTGTATCTGACCGGGGATGAAGCCGCTGCCACCTTTGACCACGTCTCTCTGGTGGTCACAAAGAGAAAAGACGGCATGGCAGCGGAGGCTCCGCTGGTGAACCTTGTGCAAGAAAACCGCGAATTGAGGAAGCAGGTAGAAGACCTGCAGAGCAAGAACGTGTATACCGTGTCTGAAAACTTGCAAGCGTTGATGGAGCAGGCGAAAGGAGTGTAGTATCATGTTCGACCGAATCAAGGCGTATTTTAACGGCTTCGCCGCGAACAGGAAACGGGATGGCCCAAGTGCGAGCGTGATTCCCATCGGACGCGGTCGTCGTGTAACAGTAGATGCGAACGGCGATGCTGTGTATTCGACATGCATAGAGACACTTGCCCGACAGATCGCACAAACTCGATGGGGATTGTACGGGAAAGACCATCAGGAAATCACCCGACTGATGGCGGGATTCGAGGAAGTCTTGAACCTGCAGCCGTATCCCGGTATCAATGCCTATTCCTTCTGGGAGTACATGGAGAAGCAGCGGCTCGGGTGCGGGAACGCCTTCGCTTATATCTGCTGCGACGCTCTCGGCGCGCTGACGGCGCTGGTGCCATTGGATGCGGCGCGAGTTCGCATGTATTGGGATGATGCGAACATCCTTGATGGAGCAAGGCGCATTGTTTACGAATACACGGATCCAGTGACCAGCAGGACTTACACGATTCTGCCCGAAGAGATGCTGCACGTGAAAGCCTACTCGGCTAACGGCCTTGTGGGACGAAGCGCCCTAGAAGTGATCCGAAGTACACTAGATGGAAATGCCGAAGTCGAAAGCGCGCTGCGGACCAGCGTGGAAAATGGATTTAGCGGGACCATCGTGCTCTCATATACTTCCGACCTTTCCGTATCCAAACAGAAGGTACTGCAGAAACAGGTGAAAGAACTGTTGTCGAATACAGATAGCACGATCCTGCCTCTGCCCGCCGGAATGAGCGCTTCGAACATCTCGAATAATATCAAGGACTATTTCGATACGCTGAAGACCATCAACACGCAGGAAATCAGTAGTTTCTTTGGCATCCCGCTTTTCATGCTGAACGTGGTAGGCGGGGCAGGGACTGCAACGTTTTCTACTACGCAGATGACGTCTTTTTATAATAATACGATTGCGCCGATCGTAAACCAGTATGCGCTGGAGCTGACTATCAAGCTTCTGACGCGTCGCCAGAGGCAGAAAGGCTTCCGGTTCGATATCTGCAATAACGTATTTGATTTCTTAGATGCGGGCGCAAAGGCTAGCGTGCTCTGCGCTTATACGGGCGCGGGCATCTTGACGCCAAATGAAGCCCGCATTTCTTTGAGCTATCCCGAAAGTGACGATCCGGCGGCGGATAAATTGAGCCAGCGCGGCGGGACTGGGCTTCTCGGGGACAGTGCAACAAATGAGGGAGGAGAAGGAAAGACTGATGATTCTTGAAGCTGATGAAAAATGAAGATTGGTGGGAAAGAGTACAAGGTACGATTTACCGTCAAAAGTATTTTCAATCTGGAAAAGGAACTGGGCGAAAGCCTGCTTACCGAGCGGCCTACGGCAATAAGGCGCCGAGCTATAAACAGCTCACTGCTCATAGAAATATGACGCAACGCGCGAAGCCGCCCGCCCATTTGGATGAAGAGACCGAGGCGTACTGGCTCGCTATTTTAGATGGAGGAACATCGAATGTTAAAAAGTCTTGAAATGAAAAAAGAAATCAAGGCCCTGAGAGAAGAGATCCAGGCACTGATTGATCAGAAAAAGCCTGTGCCGGTTGAAATGCAGAATAAGCTGCAGGACGCACTGTCTGATTATGAAAAGCAGCTCGAAGCAGAAGCGGCTGCGAAGAATTCCAAAAACAAAGGAGAAAATAACATGGACAAGAAATCTTTTAATGCAGCACTGAAATCTTACCTTCTCGGTATTAAGAATGAAGATACCGCGAAATTTTTCAATACGGCTACTGGTCAGAACGGGGCCGTAGACGCAGACGGCGGCGTGCTGATCCCATCTGAACTCCTCGACCTGAAGGAAAATAACGGCATCAACAACGACCTTCGCTCCCTGACCACTGCTATCTCTGTGGGTACCCGTTCCGGCTCCGTTCCGATCATCGACTATTCTCAGACTGTAACGTTGACCGATTTCGACGAAAACAACGCGATCGCGGAGACGAAGGCTGTATTCACCTCCACCAAGTTCAACCTGGCATCTAAGGGCGCTATCATTCCTGTGTCTCGCGAACTGTTGATGGACGCAAAGACCGATGTCATGGCGGTGATCGGGAAACTGTTTAATCGCGTCTATGTGAAGGCTGTTAATAAAGAAATCCTTTCCGCCGCAAAGGCAGATGTTGACGCCACCGCTAAAACTGTTACTGCGGTAGCGTCCAAAGAAGGACTGGATGCGATCAAGGCTGCGGTCATTTCCCTGCCGCTGGATGCGGGCGCTAATGCGACCATCGTCATGAATCAGAAGACCTTCGCTGCTATGGCCGTAGTCTCTGACAAAGAAGACCGCTACCTGCTCGCCAGAGACGCGAACGGCGGCACCATCCGCCAGCTCGAAGGTCGTCCGGTCATCGTTGTGGAAAATGACGAACTGGGTGACAACACGGTATTGGTTGGCGATTTCCGCGCGATGTACCATATCGCTTACCCGGAACTGGAAGTAGCGGCAGATGAATCTGCAGGCTTCCGCAACAACTCCGTACTCGTCCGTGCTATCTGCAGATTCACCGACATCAACACCTATACCGCCGCCTTCACTGTCATCAAGCAGGGCGCTTAAAGTGTTCAAGAGAAATCCGGGACGGTTCACACATAAAGTCACGCTCTTGAAGCCTATGGCCCCGGAGCGAGATGAGCTTGGCGGGGTAAAGAGTGGCAGCTTCGCAGAGGTGGAAATGAATTACAGCTATTCAGTTAGGTCCATGATCACACAGCTTTCTTATTGGAAAGGTGGCGCATGAAATGACGACAGAAGAACGGATTTTGCAGACAGTCACGGCCGGCAATCTTCGCCAGCGCGTCACGATCCTGATTCCTTCCGGTGGCATCGACTCCTACGGCAATGAGCGGATCACCTACAAGGAAGGCAGCACAGTCTGGGCGTATGTCGAGAATCATGCATCGGAGATGTATGAAACCACAGCCGAGTCGCACATCATAAGGAAAGTGCTTATAGTGGTGCGCTATCGGCGGGATCTTAGCCCGGCGAGCCGCTTCAAAGTGAACGGCTCTGTCTTTAAGTGCATGGGGACGCCCGTCGATGCCTGTGGAAGGCACAAGCTGACCTACATGGAGTGCGTGACTGAAGACACCAATCTTTGAGGTGATGTATGCCAAAAGGGAGATATATCAACTTTGCTGCTTTGGAAGAAATGTATGGCACGGAAGTGGTCGAAGCGCTCCGGCGGCAGATGGAAATCGAAGCGGACAGGATCGTCCAGGATATGAAGTCGAGGGTGCCTGTAAGGACGGGGCGCCTTCGGGATTCTATCCATTGGCGGTGGAACAAGAATAAGACGGCAATCGAAATTTTGGCGGATGCGCCAAATCCAAAGAACGGTGTGAAATACGGACGGTTTGTTGAATTCTCCCCGAGGATCAACAAGCCGTTTTTCTATCCGGCCATGGATGCACACAGGGAAAGCTATCGCGAAGCGCTCAAGGCTGCTTTGAGAAAGGCGATATCGAAAGGAATCAAAAATGGATCTGATTGAACAAGTGTTCTTTACACTGAGAGCCGACACAGAGCTGACGTCGCTTCTGGCAGAGGGAGAGAAAAGCATCCGGCAGGACATGACGTCCTACTCGGGGCGCTATCCCGTTCTCTGCTGCCAGGTCATTTCCGATGTGCCCCATCTCTTTGGGGATGACCAGGAGCTGGCAAGGCGTGTCACTGTGCAGCTCTCTGCGCTGTCCGAGAATGGATCGGACATGCCGGTTATCCGGCTGGTGCGTGAAATTATGGAGAACCTCGGATGGACGAGGATTAGTACGGAGCGGATGATGGACGGGAAGATCCGTGTATCGGCGCTCCGGTTTGTTATTGCAGAAAGTGAGGAAAAAACAGATGAGCAAGGGAGTACTGATCGGCGTGCGAAACCTGCACTATGCCGTATTAAAGACTGATGACAGCACAGGGGTGACCTATGAAACGCCTGTCAGCATTGCAGGCGTCAAGACAATCGACGTGAAGCCGTCGTCCGGGGTGAATACCCTTTACGGGGATGATGCACCTTTCGACATTGCCTCTTATCTCGGGGATATCGAGGTCACTATTGAAACGGCGCAGGTTTCCGTAAAGGACCTGGGAGCGCTTCTGGGACACACCGTGGAAAAGGGCGTGATGGAGTACAAGTCGACGGATGAAGCGCCGTATGTGGCGATTCTCTTCGAATCAGTGAAGTCCAATACGAAGAAGCGCTATGTAAAACTTCTCAAGGGAAAGTTTGCCGAACCCGAGGACAATTTCCAGGGGAAGGACAGCTCCGTCCACTGGAATACGCCAAAGCTCGTCGGCCACTTTGTCGTAAGAGAATACGACAATGCGTGGAAGCGCGTTGCCGATGAAGATGCAGAGGGATTCGAGGATACCACGGGTACCAAATGGTATGAGAGCGTGGAAGCAACAGGAACCTGATAAGGGAGGATACATAGATGAACAGACCAGCGATTGTGATCGGCGGGAAGACATACAAAGCGAAGATACCTAAAGTCAGGGCGTGGCGTGATTTCATGGCCTTTGAAACAGGCACAGGGGAGATTCCGGCGGAGGAGTTCCTGGATAGGATGGCCGAGCTCATTGCGAGCGTTTTTGATGCGCCCGTGACGGCCAAGGTCATCGAGGATGAGCTTCCGATTACCCGCATCCGTCCGCTGTACCAGGAAATTTTCCAATGGATCGTTTCTCTCGTAAACCAGAAGATGGCAGAAATCCCAAACGGGGAAGCGGGGCAGGCGGACTGACGCTTGCCCCGATGGAAGCCGTATTAGGATGGCTGGAGTTTCTTCATGCCCGCTACCACTGGACGGAAAGCGAGCTGATGGACACGGACCTGCTTTATGCTTTGAGCCTCATCGTCATCAAAGAAAAGATTGAAAACTCGCCCCGCCTGACACCGATTGATCAGGCGGGATTTTTCTAGGTAAGGGGGAGAGACTGTGGCAAAGGGTGAAACTGTAGCGGCGCTCTATACCAAGCTGGGGCTTGACCTGTCGTCTCTTTCAAGCGACTTTGCCCTGGCAGGAAAGACGGTAGATCAGGCGATCAGCCGGATCAACCACGAGAACAAGAAGATCCGCATTGAGGCGGACATCGATCTTTCCAAGCTGGACGGAGCCAAGAATAAAGCCCGCTCCATAGATACAAGGGAGCAGGCGCTTATCCGCCAGCTTGACCTCCAGCGGCAGAAGATCAGGCTGGTTGCGGCGGCTTACAGGGAGATGGTACAGGCAAAAGGCGCCGACAGCGCAGCGAGTGCCCGCCTTGAAACAAGGCTTCTCAATGAAAGGAAGGCCTATGCCAACCTGGAGGTACAGCTGCGCGCGGTAAGAAAGGAACGTTCCGCGCAGACTTCGATTGCCGGCCGCATGGTAAACAGCATTGCCAATGGCGCAGGCGCCATGTCGATTCTGGCACAGGGGGCGGGCGATCTTGGCCTCCTTGGCTTCATGTCCGGCCCCATCGGAAAAGCGGTTGGCGTCACGACAGCGGTCAGTGCGGGGCTTATCGCCATGGCCAAGAGTGCCATGACCGCCGGAAACAACATTTATGGTCTTGCGCAGAGGATGCATACCACGAATGCAGAAGCCGCCAGAATGAACATGGTCTTCAAACTGGCAGGAGCGGATGCAAGGGCTGCCGTTCCTGCCATCATCCGTCTGGACAAGGCCATACAGAGCGCAGGGGAAGACGGCAATGATACAACGCGGCTTCTGTCTGCCTTTGGCGTTGTGATGAAGGATTCCGCCGGAAACCTGCTCCCGGTCAATCAGCAGCTGACTGCCCTTGCCAAAGGCTACAGGAATGCCGCAGCAGCCGGACTTGAAAGCGAGTTCGTTTCCCAGCTCTTGGGAGCCCGCGGCGCCGAGCTTGTGCCTGTCCTGAAAGACATGGCAGAGCTCCAGGAACGGGCGGCTAAAATTCCTACTACTGGGCTTCTCAATCCGGATGAAGCGCACAGGATGAATATGGAATGGAACGAGATGAAAGTCTCCATGGGACAGCTCTCGGGGGCTATCGGGGCAGCCTTCATGCCTGTTGTATCCGATCTCATGCCGGACATCAATGAAGCCATTGAAACACTCGTGAAGGGTATCAAGGACAACAAGTCGGATATAGAGTCCGTGGTAAAGACCATCGGAAGCATTGGGGGCGTTGCGGTAGATGCCTGCAAGCTCGCAGGCGAAGCCTTTGACGGTCTTGGCATCAACATGAAGAATGCCGGGGCCATTGCGAATTTCGTCAAAGCCGAGATCAAGGACTGCCGGGAAACATTGGCAGCTATGAAAGAGACACTGGGAGACACAGCGCTTGCAGACGGCATCAGCAGGCTCTGGAACTGGGCGATGGCTGACTACATGCCCAAGGATGCAGAAAAGCCTAAAGAGCAGGAAGCAAAGAAAAGCGATGCGTCCCAGTCCGCCGAGGAAACCCGCCGCAAGGTGGAAGAAGCCATGGCGAAGGTGAAGAAGGCAGCATCCGGCGGTGGGGCAGGTCTCACGGATGAAATCTACAAGCTGACGCACAGCGACCTTGAGAACCAGCTTCATGATATTGACCTCAAAGCGGAGAAGCTGAAATCCGAAGGAGCTAAGGAAGCCGACATCGTAAGATACACGGAAGCGGCCAAAGCCAAGGTCATGAGGGACTTCAATGAAGGGACGCTTTCCCAGATTAACAAATCTTGGAAGTCTGAACTGCAGAACCGTCTGGATGATATAGATCGCGAGAAGAAAGCATGGATCCAGAAAGGGGTGGATGAAGTCACAGCCACCCGCTGGGCAGAACGCGAGAAAACGAAGGCAAGGCAGCAGGAAGCACTTTCCATGCTGAAGGAGAACCGCCAGTACCTTGAAATCATGAGACAGGCCATGGCGGGAGAGGGCGATACAGAGACCAAGATGAACAATGCGAAAATGGCAGTCCTTATGGCGATGCGTAAAAAGTACGGCATCCAGAATGACATGACAAGCCCGGAGGAAGTCTCCCGGTTTGCCGAGCTTATGAACAGCGTCAAGAACAATCTGGTGCCGGGGCTAGAAACCGATCTCTGGGCAAAGCGGCTGGGGGAGAACACCATTCCTGTTTACCGAGGGAGCGAACTTAACCGTGACATTCCAGGATTTACTGCCAATGTCACCATCCAGGGCGGGACCTATATGGATGAGAGCGGAATGAAGAAAATGGCAGACAATGTGGCTGACCGGATCAAGGTTGTATACGCCGATGCTGCGAGAAGATCGCAGCTTGCTTACGGAGGTGCATGATGGCACTGAAACTTAGGATCGGGGATGCGGCGGCTTTCCGGCGGCCAGAGGACTGGAGCATTACGCCGGACGACCGGCAGGAAAAGCACCAGACGATAGACGGCGTGGTTGTGGAAGACTACGGACATGTGGACGCCGGGGACGTGATCAGCTGCACGGTCATCCTGGCATACAGGGACTATGAAAAAGTGTACAACTACTGGGTGCAGAGAACAAAAGTCACCGTCATTGATCATGCAGGGAATACCTGGGAGAACATGAGGGTCGTCATCAAAAAAGACAGCTACGTCGAATATCACGAAAGCTACCACAGGCTGGAGCTTGAGTTCTGGGGAGCATAAGGAGAAAGCAGCATGGCAAACTATTATCATATTTATACGAACAATCCTAGCGCGGGGCTTCAGGACGGGACTGTAGTTTCGGAAAACGGGCTCATGACGGCGCCTATTTCCGTGACGCTGGATGCGACGAAGAATGAATCGAAGGTCATCAAGTGCGCCATCCGGTGCGAGAAAGGCTATGAGAGCAGCGGTACCTCGTTTATCCAGCCCTATCACTATGACGGGACAAATTATACGCCGACTGGCGGCAATGTAGGGCGCTGGCAGGTGGCGAAGGATCTATCGATTTCCGGGCAGGTTGTCATCAAGGTCACGGCCAATGCCTCGCCGGGGGATACTATCACCGTAGGCGACGTAGCGCTGACGGCAGGAACGGATTTTTCTGTCGGGAGCAGTATTGAAGCGACGGCCGGCAATATCGCGGCGGCCATCAAGGCAAGATCAGAGCAGTTTACGACAACTGTATCCGGCGCGTTGATTACCATCACTGAAATTTACCCGGGAGGCGGACATACGCCTTACATCAAAAATATCACAGGCCCCGGCAGCGGATCTGATGCCAAGGCTGCCACCCTTTCCTGCTCGCAGACGGATTCGCGCTCGAGCTTTGCCGCGGTTCCTGAGCAGATGGCTCAGCAGGGCGTCTGGGGGAGCCAGATCAGCATTACGGATATCATACGGGATAAGAATGTCATCTTCTGGATCAAGGTCAGCTCGTCTTCGGAAGAAGCGCCTGAAAGGGACAGCAGCACGGTCATCCATACGGAAGTCGTGGTGCAGGCGATCTAAGGGGGAAAAGATATGGCTTACAAGTATGTGAATCCCGGCTACGGAGAATTACTGGACCGTGCCGGTACAACTGTAAACGATACAAAAATCAATGCGGCAAACGGGGTGGCATTTTTCAATAACAGCGATGACCGATCGGTCACCTTTCCGGAGCCACTTACCAACGTGTGGATCAAGCTCTCTATGGAGAGGGCGTATGTTTCCGGGATTATTTCAGTGACGGGGACGGGATGGCCGACGGGGGTACGCCTGGATGAAAGCGATTATATCAAGGTCATTTTCAGCGGGGATAAAAAAAATTTTACCACCAAGCATGCAGACAGGGCATCGATTGATTTCATCATGCATGTGCGATCCGGCGTCAATGACGGCATCATCGAGGTCTGGATGAACGGGGACAAGGTGGCTGTCCGTCAGGGCAACTGCTATGATGGAAAGCCGTTTAATGGCGTATGGCTGAAAACAGAAAGCGAGAAGAACTATTTCTTCAATGTGATTATTGCCGACTATGACATCAGCCATGAGGAAGTTGTGACAGCCAGGCTGACCGAACCGGAGGGTACATGGAAGGGCATCGGGGCGGCGCAGGCAGAGGCTTCCGATGTCAATCAGGTTCTGACGCAGAAAATTGATACGGATGACCTGGAAAAGAAAATCCTGGCCAGAAGTGAAAGCATCTGCATCACTGGCGTCACACTTTCTGCAAGGGATATCCATTTCAACTCGGACAAGGTCAACGCGCTGACCGGCACCGTGAATGACGGTGAGAAGGATGTGTACAGCAGCACGCAGAAAATCTCTGGGGCCAGCATGGTCTACGGCATGTCGTACATCAAGGATATGACTCTGGATGAAGTGAAGGCTGCGAGCTTCAGTTTGAAATCAGCGAAAGTGTGATCCTATGAGCGCCACCAAATCGCCGCTTGATGTGTATGTTACGCATCAGCCGCCGGATACATCGAGGCATGACCCGCCCCTTGAAGTCTTTGTGACCTATAAGCCTGGGATCAGGGTTTCCCTAAACGCCGATACCGACAGAAATGCCGCCGGATGGGTAAAGCAGAATGCCGATACGGCAAGAAAGATTGTGCGCACGATAGGGATGACGTATGTCCATTCGGATACTGTCCGGCGGGCCCAAAACCATATCTTTTTGAACGCGGATGCCAGAAGACGCCTGGTGTACCGTCTTGAGAACCAGGCGGATACGGAGATGTTCGTGAAAAGCAGACAGCGGGCAGACAGTGATACTGTCCGCCGGCTTCCCTATAGCGCCAAAGGTTTGAATCCATCGGAGATTTCCATCAGCCTGGTACGCGGGACATTGTCCGATACCTTCCAGATGGTGACGCCTTATGATCTTCCCCTTGAATCAGTCATAGAAGGAAAACTGTTGGATTTTCCCTACCGCTTCCTTGTGTATGAGACAGGCGGAACCGGGCTCATGCGCACCATCACTGGGATGTATGACGTGGATAAGCTCCTCTATACGCCGTTCAATTACCAGCTGCATACAGCCAATGCGACAGCCAAAGACCATGCGGAGAAGATCGCTTCTATTTTGAAAAAGAAGCTGGTTATTGCTATTGACGATTTCACTCCGGAATCCACCTATGAAGGAATCGGGGCTACCATACAGAATCTTGCCGGTAGCCTCTTTGGATGGATGGGAAACCTGCCGCAGAGGTGGATCAATGTGTTTTTAAGGAACGATACGCTCTGCATCATCCAGAGAGGGCACGAGGCAAGGACGATAGACATCACCGATACAAAGCACAGCCGGCCTGACATCGACAGGAAGCTCGTGCGGTCTGTCTGGTCGGGGAAAGGCAGCCATACTGCCCGCGGGGGAAGCATCACTATAGAACCGCTGGGGTTTACCGGAACGATCAGTTTCAGCGGATCGTCATGCCGCTACCGATACGGTCTTCTGGTCTATGAGTCAAACAATGGCGAAACAGTTTCCTATGATTACGACTTCGATGACTATCTTCGAAAGAAAGTGACTCATACCAAGGAAGGTGAAACCATTACAGTCACCTATGACTACTCCATCTCTGCGGCGGGGGAGAAATTTCTTGCGAAGGAAACAGAAATCTCAGCAAAGCCAAAGAAGGGCAGCAGCGCTTCTGACGAGGGAACCATAGCGTGGACGAAAAGGGAAACCCGCCATTCGTACATAGGAAACGGATGGTATGGCACGCGTGTGTACGTAGATGATGTCTATCAGGGGTCATCGGTGGGAAACGGCAAGCCGGGAGGCAGAGCCAACCGCTATGTCATGAACCAGTCAAATCTGGGACTCGGCGGGAAGTATCCTTCAGGGGCATCGTCAGAAGGGGCGGCCCTTTTTGATACGGAGTTTCCTGTCAAAGGCGATGCGTTCTTGAAGCAGCTCACCAAAGACATCGAATGGCTGAACAGAAAGACGGAGGAACGCATATCCATGGACATCTGGCAGTATCCGCATCTCATAGACTTTACGGACAGGATCCGCTATGAGGGGCACGACTACTATCTGGAATCCAACCGCGTGATACGGACTCCTGCGGAATTGAAGCAGACGATAGAGATTGTGAGGTGGTACTGATGTATGGACTTGCCGGACTTCGTGAAGTCTTGCTGCAGAAAAATTTTCAATCGAAAACAGATAAGGCAAGGGCGCAGAAAGAAGGCACTGGCATTTTACGGGCGCGGGTTTCCGGGGACTATGCGTATGTGAACGGGCGGGGATACCGGTATACGCTCGCCGTAGACATCAACATCCACAACGGGCAGTATGTCTGGTGCGAGCTATGCGGAAACCAGGCCGTGATTGTTGGGGCTTAGGAGAGACTAAATGGAACGTGTACAGATTGTCCGAGGGGAGAACGGAGTGTTCTGGGATGCCAGAGGAAGAAGGCTCGTTACGATGGGAGACATCAATCCGCGGGCGGGGGACTGGGTATGGACGAACGGCACTACGATTTATGGGCACAGAGAAGCCGGCTACACGCCCCCTGTATTCTCAGGGCAGCCGGGACCGGTTCTCCCTGTCCTCTTTTTCCCTTACCAGGATGGCACCTACAAGGTCATGGATCTTCAGGCGGATGGAACACTCGGGGACTTTGTCTCATTCACTTACAAGGACAAGCCGCTTCAGGCTTATGTGGGAGATGAAAAACATGCCTATGGCGGTATAAATGGCAATGGAAACGGGTATGCCTGGTACAACCTCATCACGGGGGACTTTTTAGGATGCTTCAGCCCAGAGGATGCCTGCATTGCAGAAAATGGCGATCTTCTTACGATCGAATCGGAAAAGGGCTCCCGGTACGACGCAGGAACCGTAGAGTCAGAAACCTATAAATTCAAGGCGGGTATTTTCTCTGAAGAGGCAGGTGCTTATGACCTTGGGGCGCCGAAAGGGACGAAGATAATATCCGGCATGTATTGTGAGAAAAGCACAGCAACGCCATCCCCTTCCTCGTCGACAAAGGGGACTGTGGTCTTAAGGCGGAACGGGAGGATAACTCAGACAATAGAACTTGATCAATATATGAAGGCGGCAGGAAATGAGGCGTTCTTTCGTGCGTCAAGGATCCATGATGTGAATGGCGGGTGTGGCGACGGGCGTACTTTCATTTTTCACTGGGATGGTAGGAATAACCGCATCCAGGCTGGGGAAATACCAAGGCCGGCGCCTGTATTAAAAAGCATGTCTGCAGCTGCAAGTAACCTTAAGATATATCCGGATGGGAGCTACATGGGATATGTATATATTTCTGCCTACGCATTGGCTTATCCGGTCGTTGAAACGGAAACAAACAAGTCTTTTGTAAGTATGGATCCCGGAGAAACGCCGAGGGAAATGGTGAAAGATTTCTTCATAGCCGCTGTAAGTCTAAGCAGGGTTACAGGAATCGGACGGACGGAGGGCGAGTATTCCTATAGTGTATCGCATTCCGTATCAGGTGCGTTTTATGGCGGTGCCGTAGCTAAATTGGGTCCGCAGCCTGAGCCGAAGATGAGCATGTTTAATCCGCTTCCCGGCCACCGCTTTGCCGCTACGCGTTATACCGGAAGAGCGTCAACGATTGCTGAAATTGCAAGCTTTGAAAACTGGGTGATACTCTCGCTTAATTCCATTGCTTATACCGGTCTTGTTACAGGGGACAGCCGCGTGAAAAGAATCCGGAATGAAATCAGGGATGCGAAGATGGAGCCGGTAAGCTCTGAGAAGGATACCCTCGTGAGGAACCCCTTCCCGAAGGAGTATGACATCCGGAATGGGTTCAAGGTAATGCTTGACCTTTACGACGAGTCGCAGCTATTAGGCGTCAAGGCACTCACTTTGATCGGGCCCGACAGGGAAAAGGTGGTAACAATTGACGACACAAGCTGGTGGTCGGTCTTTCTCTATAACTGGGAGAAGATGATTGCGTGCCGTCTTGACAAGGACCGGTATGCGGTGATGCTCAGCCGGCCATACTATTCCCTGGTGATAATAGACAAAGGAAATATCACAGCCGCCGGAAACGGTTATGCGTTGCAGTGTTTCAGCCTGGTCAAGTTCAGGAACAGAAGCATCCTGGAAAAAGGTATATGGGATTTGTGCGGGAGCAAGGAGGGACGATGAAATGCTAAAGATTACAGAAAACAAGGTGCATCTGACGCGAGGCGATACGGCGGGTCTAAAAAAACTTGCATACAGATGACACAGGGGATGTAATTATATGGATTGGATTATAGCATTAGTACCAGAAGCCATTTATGGCCTCGGTACTTTTTTAATTGGTTTTTTCTGGCGGAAAAGCCAAGATAATGCAAAACACTATAGAGCATTAGAGAAAGGAGTAGAAGCCATTTTGCTATTGGAACTCCGGCGGATTCACGAACGCGGAGCGCGGCAGAAATGGCTTTCATATGCAGACAAAGCGAGCGCTGAACATATTTACTCCAGTTACCACGGATTGGGGGGCAATGGACAAGGAACAGCCATTTTGAATGATATCCGAAAACTTCCATCAAAATAAAAGGAGGTGATAACATGAAGTATTTGAAAATGTTGCTTTATGAAAATGATGAGCTGTCGCTGACACGAGTGATTGCGGTGATCGGCTGGCTAGCGTTCCTAGCGGTGTCTGCTTACTTGGTATATACACATCAAAAATGGGATAACTATGATACATTCGCCAGCTTTACCGGTGGTGGCGGTGCGGCTACGCAGGTTGTAAATAAGCTGATAAATAGCAAATACAACAGTGCTCCGGGCGGGTATGATAGCAAGAGATAGGAGGTAGAGATAAATGCTGGTAACCGATTTAAGCGACTGGAATGACCACATAAACTGGTCGCATATGATTGACGAAGGTGTAGAGGGTGTTATCGTAAAAATCAGTGAAGGGCGCACGCTCTCTGATCTTCACGGCAAACACATTGCGGGAGCCGCTGCCCGTGGACTCCTGTGGGGCGTTTACTGCTACACCCACGCACAGACCACGGAACGGGCGGAAGAGGAGGCAGCAGTCGTCATTGGCGCACTGAAAACTTTAGGATACGGCGCACCGCCCTTGGAAATTTGGATAGATGTAGAAGCCCCAGAGACTATCGGACAGGATAGGGAAGATGTGACCGCCATCTGTAGTGCGTTTATTTCTGCATGCAACGCCGCCGGCTACAGCGCTGGAATCTATGCGAGCCTCTCAACATTGACAGACTGCATCAACGTTAATGATCTAGCCGACTATGTGCCGTACTGGTGCGCTCAGTATGCCGAAAAATGCGACTTCCTGGATTATTACCCTGATAATAGACTTGCAGGGTGGCAGTTCACAGACAGCTACATTGTAGATGGGAACACTTACGATCTGTCAGTTTGGTACTAGGGAGGCTCGAAATTGTGGAGGATAAAAAACAGAAGCTGTATGCTGCTGCTCTTGCTTGCGTTGTGCTTCTTGCCGGCTTTGCGTGGTTCCTCTGTGCAGGCCGAAGTGATGTATCAGATATCAGAAGGGGAGCTCAATCAGTTACAGAACAACTTGACCGAGCTGAAAGCGGACAGCGGGCAGAAGCAGAATCTCTTGACCGAGCAGCAGAAGCAGCTTCAAATAGTCAACGAGCAGTTGGAGAAATCCAGAAAATTGAACGAAGAGACGCAGACCTCATTAGCGGAAGCGAGAAAATCCTTCAGCGAGTACGAGAAAGAGGCGGAACGGAAAATTGAGACGAAAACTCGACAGCGTAACCTCTGGATTGCAATCTCGGGTGGTCTGCTGTATGCATTGAGTAAAAAGTAGGTGGGCAATAAAAAAGACGTCTTGATTTAGCACATTGTTAAATCAAGACGCCTTTTTTTGTTTTACAAGAATGCTGAAAAGTGCGATAAAATCGAAGAAAATAGCTTTTCCTTGCTTGACATTACATCGAATAAGGTGTATAATAAATACAGAATTAAGGAAGGGAGGTGGTCAAAATGAACAAGGAAGATATGAAATGGCTAATTCAAATGATGCTAATCATCGCAGTTCCAATACTCGTTGAGTACATCAAGCAAAAAGAGCTCTTCAAACGTCACCATCACCGCAAATGATTCAGACGATTAAAGAGCTGAGGTGCAAGAGGGCGAACGCCCTCTTGGCAACCTCATTATATCACATGGAGGTAGTAAAATGAAATTCTATGATTTTATCGCGTTGGGACTTTGGATCACATCACTGTCCTTCGTCAATATCAGTAAGGAATTTATACAAGGCGCAGTTACGGCGGCAGTATTTTGTGGTTACGCAGTGTGGAGAATCAGAAAATGAAAATCATCGACGAAGTGATGACGACAGCGGAAGCTGCAGAACGTTGGGGAATTTCTGCGATCACAGTAAAGCAGGCGTGCTCAGGACAAAAGGGGCTTCCGCCTCGTTTTAAAGAAGGCGAGGAGTTCCGCAAGTCCGGCCGCACATGGCTGATAACGAAGGCAGGCATGGAGCGCCTGTATGGGCCGGAAAAAGAAGGCAAGGAGTAAGGGCAGTAACAGGGTGGCAGTGGGTAGCAATAGGGTAGCAATGAACCCTATTTTTGCGGAAAGTTATCGAGCGTATAGCAGATAAGGAAACATAGATAAATTGGACTATGCGAGCGATAAGCACTAGGGAAATGCAGAAATTGACCGTATTTGTCGAAGGTAAGAAATAGAACTTGTCAAAAGCACGAAAAAAGGAGCTGTGAAGAAATGAGGATTCATTTCTTCACAGCTCCTTTTTACTTTGCTTTCATTTGGTTCAGGGTTCAGGGTTCTCGTGGTGGCTTCGCCGCCTTTTTTAGAAGATGGTATTCTCGTATCGCAGCCTTCCCCTCTAGGGGAAGGTGCCCCGCAGGGGCGGATAGGGTGATTATGGCATGAAAGACAGTTGGGATAAGGTTTCCCGGTCACTCCTATGAGAGCGGCAAGTCCCCTGCGGCAGATGGAACACGAAAATGAGATGATCGTTATTTCACAACTCCTTTTTGCGTGCAGCGATCGTGCGGCAACACGTTTTATGGGGGACTGGGTTTCCCATTGAGCATGCATCACTTATAGGATCTGCGAAATTCATCAGATCAGTTTTTTGAAATACGGGATCTTCTTGATTCCCCACGTCAGCACCACACCGAGTGCGTAGGCGAGGGTAATCCAGATGACGGCATCGAAGAAGGGGAAGCGGTAGAGATAGACCAGAAGAACGCGGGAGAGGATGATGTGTGTGAGATTTCTTGTGATTTCTTCGAAGAGCATGACACCGAAGGAGATGCCTCCGAGGAAGACGAGGCGGCGCGACCAAGCATCGGAGATGTGGTGGGTCATGAAGTACCAGCGGGTGAGGCAAAAGACGAAGGCGGTATTCAGGAAGAGGAAGGAGTCGTAGAAGCGCTCGGAGATGGCTTCCGTCATGCCGCCGGCGCATACGCCGTGGTAGTAGGTCATGAAGCCGGCTATGGCGGTGCCGGCGAGGGCGATAAGCCCTAGCCTTGCAAGATTTCTCTTCGTCAGCCATGTGTCGGGGAGTACATGCTCGATCCAGTAGCCCATGAGGAAGTAGAAAGACGGCTCGCTGATCGCGAGGAGCGGGTTTACAAAGTAGTTCATCTCCGCGCTGCCCTTGAAAATGAGAAAGGAAATGACAGGCACGCAGCCAACGAAGAAAAGATTGAGCCCGATGAGGTAGAGATAGAGATCCTCCGTCATGGCCTTTACCAGTTTTCTCCAGATGGGGAGCATCAGGAGAAAGCCGATATATATGTATAAGAAATAATAAGCGGTTGCCATCTGCGAGGAGTAGAGCATCGTGAAGAATTTCGCGATGTGACCGAGAATCGTGAGGGGGAGATTGTGGTAGAACCAGACATAGTTGATGAGAGAGAAGACAAAGATGACCTGAAGAAAGCGCCAGATGCGTTTCTTGAAGATGGTGGAGATCGGCTCTTCGCGTCCAAGGAGCAGTGCGCCCGAGATCATGAAAAAGATAGGCACCGCGGTCTTTACCCAGAAGGGGACGGCGAGGTAGAAAGGATAAAAGAGCGACTCGGGGCGGTGAATGAAAATAGAGAAACCTTCGGTCGCACTATGGGTGAACATGACCAGCCAGATGCAGAGGAAGCGCAAAAATTCGATGTGGAGCAGCTTCTTTTTGGCGAGTTTGGACGTCGGTGTGGGGGTATCATTTGTCATGGGAAAACCTTCTTTGCTAATATATTTGCGGCTTAATCATACCATGAATGGGGAGGAGGGGAAAGGGCTTTGGGGGCAGGGCTTGTAAGGCGGCTTCCCATGAACGAATTCCTTCCCCATGCCGTAAGCCCCATTTCTCTTTCCAAATCTATGCCCGTGTGTTATAATTTCTTTAACCCAATGCATAGTACAAGACGCAACCGCTGGTGAGCAAGACGTAGGATGGTATTTTCGGAGGCGGATGGAGGGTCATGTGCTTGCAAAATAGAAATGGAGGAAAAGTAGAATGGCAGGTAAAAAATGGAAGAAAATTTTGGCAGCAGGTCTTTGCGGGCTGATGGCTGCGGGTCTCATCGCAGGCTGCGGCGGCAGTGACGGCGGCAAGAGCGATGCGAAGATGAAGGTCGGGGTGGTACAGATCGTGCAGCACCCGGCACTGGATGAGTCGAACAAAGGCTTTGTCGATGCACTGAATGAACAGGGGCTGAAGGACAAGATCGATATCGATCAGCAGAATGCCCAGGGCGACCAGTCGAATCTACGCTCGATCGCCAATCGCTTCGTCTCCGGTAACTACAACCTGATCTGTGCGATCTCTACACCGGCGGCGCAGACGATGGCGAATGCGACGGACAAGATCCCGATCATCTGTACGGCAATCGCTGATTTCGAAAATGCGAAGCTCATGAAGTCGGAAAAAGCGCCGGACAGCAATATCACAGGGACCCACGACAGAGGTCCGCTGGATAAGCAGGTGGCACTCATTCATGAGATCCAGCCGAATGCAAAGAAAGTCGGTATCATTTACAATTCCAGTGAAATCAACTCCGTCATTCAGGCCGATCGTCTGAAAAAGGCTTGCCAGCCGCTTGGCATCGAAGTCGTCGAGCTCACGGTGAACTCGGTGAATGATGTGCAGCAGGTGGCTGAGGGCTTCCTCGGTGGCAAGGTCGATGCAATCTTCGTTCCGACGGATAATATCATCGCTTCATCCATTCCGACACTGATGGCCGTCGCGAATAAGGAAAAGATCCCGGTCTATGGCGCAGAGGTGGGTCATGTGAAGTCCGGCGTCCTTGCTTCGGAATCCATCAGCTTCTATGACATTGGTCATAGAGCAGGTGAGATGGCAGCAGAGATCCTGAAGGGCAATAAAAAGGTCAAGGATTTCCCTGTCGAAGGTGCTGACAAATCGAAACTTTACATCAATAAAGCAGAAATGGAAACGCTTGGCATCACCATCCCGCAGTCGGTTCTGGACCGCGCGGAAATGATGTAGTAGTAAGGAAACGCTGAATTACTTTAAGCAGGCATTTGCCGGGAGATACGGTTTGCATGTCCCCGGTGTATAAGTAAGGCATACAAAGGAGTAACCTTTTCCGTGAAAGAGGAAGAGGTTACTTTTCCTTGTATAAAAGAGAAAGGAAAACCTCATTGGCTTCGAAACTGAAACAGCTGTGGTGGCTCATGCTCATTTTCGCCATCTGCAATATCGCGATGGCTATTCTCCTCTATAATGACAGACCGGTACCCGTGGATGAAAATCCGCCGGTCCCGATCGTCAGGAAGGAAGTCTATAGCATCGGTATCCTGCAGTCGGACGATCTGCCCGAGCAGGATAAGATGCTCGAAGGCGTCATGGCGTCTCTTGAAGCCGGCGGCTATCAGGACGGAAAGAATATGAAGGTCGAGCTCGTCAAAGCAGCTGGCAGTGAACGCAAAGTGAAGAGCGCGGTGAATCAATTCGTCCGCAGCAAGAAGGATCTCATTGTTGCCATCGGCACTCCATCAGCCAAAGCGGCCGCAAAGGTGACGAAGAGCATCCCTGTCGTCGGCGTCGGCGTTCTTTATTTCCAGAAGGACAAAGACTTCGAAGACCATGAAAACTTCACCGGGATCAGCGACTATCCGCAGGTCGTGAATCAGGTACGGATGGCATCGCGCTTCATGAAACTCGATCCGATGGGCGTGATTTACAATCCCAAGGATGAGGGGGCTCTAAAGCAGGTCAAGATGCTTCGCGCCGTCGCAGAACAGAAGCAGCTGAAGCTGGTGGAGATCAAGTATAACGACAGCGAAAAAGCAGGGCCGCAGTTTGAAAACCTGATCTCGCAGGTTAAATGCGTCTATATGCCGGAAGATCCGATGGTTCTTGCACACTTTGATGAAATGGTGAAGATCGCCACAGATGCCTGGGTGCCGATCATTGGCGAGCAGAAGGAAATGGTTTCCCGCGGAGCAGTCCTCTCCGTGTCTCCGTCCTATTACCGCATGGGATTCTCCGGCGGGCGTATGGCCTGCTGGCTTCTTGCGGGAGAAAAGATCCCGAAGGACATCCTCATCACCAAGCAGCATGATCCGGATCTTGTCATCAACATGAGACAGGTGAATGCACTCAATATTCCACTCCCCGGTGACATCTGGCAGCGCGGCAGAAAGCTCTATCTTTATGATGGACAGCCGGCAAGACCGTAAAACAGGGCTGTTTATTGATCGTTCTCGGTCGTTCGTCACATAGGGCGTACGCCTTTAAGGGAAGTTCATCGGATGAATTTCCTTTTGATTTTATTCCGTAGCATAGCAGAAAAGGAGCATTGAATTTACATGGCAGATTTAGCATTTTCCACCGTTGCCCAAGGGCTCATGTGGTCCATCCTGGCCATCGGCGTATTTCTTTCCTTCCGCGTACTGGATGTACCGGATATGACCTGCGAAGGCAGCTTCCCGCTGGGCGGTGCTATCGCAGCATCCATGATCGCAGCCGGTGCTTCGCCATGGCTTGCCATTGCAGCCGGTGCTTTCGGCGGTCTTCTGGCCGGTATAGTGACCGGTATTCTTTACACGAAGCTCAAGATCCCGGCGATCCTGGCAGGAATCCTGACCATGATCGCGCTCTACTCGGTGAACCTGCACGTCATGGGGAAAGCGAATATTTCCCTGCTTCGTGTGGACACCATCTTCTCTACTACGGCGAGCCTCCTGCATGTGAGCAACTCTGTCGCGGCCTTCCTCGTGCCGGCAGTGCTGCTTTTCCTCTGCAGCGCTTTCATTTACTGGTTCTTTGGTACCGAGCTTGGCATGTGCATCCGCGCGACCGGGTATAATACACAGATGGTGCGCGCCCAGGGTGTAAATACCGATACCATGATCATCATCGGTCTTTTCATTTCGAATGCCCTCATCGGTCTCTGCGGTGCGGTCGTTGCACAGAACAACGGCTTTGCTGACGTAGGCATGGGCATCGGCACCATCATCATCGGGCTCGCATCCGTCATCATCGGTGAAGTTATTCTTGGCGTCGACAGCTTCTCTGCTTCTCTCGCTGCCGTCATCCTCGGCTCCGTCATTTACCGTGTGGTCATCGCTGTCGTCCTCTATATGGGCATGCCGCCGAATGACCTGAAGCTCTTTACTGCTATTATTGTTGTCCTTGCACTGGCTGCGCCAATGATCAAAGGCAAAGTCAATGTCGGAAAGTGAGGCTGATCCCATGTTAAAAGTTACCAACATCAGCAAAACCTTTTTCAAGGGCACCAGCAATGAAAAGAAAGCATTGAATGGTCTGTCGCTCACTCTGAATGACGGTGATTTCTGTACCGTCATCGGCGGCAACGGCGCGGGCAAGAGTACGCTTCTTAATGCCATCGCCGGCGCGTATATTCCCGATGCAGGCACGATCGAGATCAATGGCACGGACGTCACCCGCGTCAGCGAATACAAGAGAGCGAAGTACATCGGCCGCGTTTTCCAGGATCCGCTGAAAGGCACTGCGGCCGGCATGCAGGTCGAAGAGAATCTTCTGCTCGCTTCCCGAAGAGGGGAGAGCCGCCGTCTGAAATGGGCTTTTTCCGCAGGAGATCATGAGAAATACAGAGACATGGTGGCCCGTCTGGATCTCGGTCTAGAGGATCGCCTCGGCACCCGCATTGGACTTCTTTCCGGCGGGCAGCGCCAGGCTCTCACGCTGCTCATGGCGACCATGAAAAAGCCGGACATCCTTCTTCTTGATGAACCGACAGCTGCTCTCGACCCGAAGACAGCGTCCAAGGTGCTGAAAATCACCGATGAGATCGTCACCGAACAGCATCTGACGACACTGATGATCACGCACAACATGAGAGACGCGCTGAAATACGGCAACCGTCTCATCATGATGAACAGCGGTCGTATCATCGCGGATTATACACCGGAAGAAAAGAAAAACCTCACCATCGAAGATCTGCTGAAGAAATTCGAAGAGACCAGCGGTACGGTCAGTGACCGTGTCGCTTTGGGATAAAGGGAAAGCCTCTCTGCCATTGATGCAGAGGGGCTTTTGGGGTTTAGTGTGACTAGTGACTGGTGACTGGAGACTCTCGTATCGTCATTTCGAGCGAAGCGAGAAATCTTTTTTGCAGACCGCTAAACGAAGGATGCGTGAAAGCAGAAATATGTAGCACCAAGGCGTCGTTTCCCTGCCGGTGCTTATGTGATACTGACAGCAGTGCAAGAAAGATCCCTCGGCTTCGCTTCCGATGACGATGGCGCGAAGCACTATCAAAATTCCGCGGCGCTTCCATATTTTTATGCGACGCACCACCATTTCTAATTTCTAATGCAAGCGAGGCTTTCAAACGGAATCAAAGGGCAGCACGCCACAAGGGTTAAGTTTGAAAGCAGGGATTAGGGATTAGTGGCTAGGGATTGGGAGCCTCAGGTGACTGGTAGCTAGTGACTGGTGACTACATACAACCCTCGGGCATCGCCATTATTTTTACTCGCGGCGCTTCTATTTTTTCATGCGTCGCACCAGCACTCCTAACTCCTAACTCCTAACTGGCGAACAAAGCTTTCATACACAATCAAGGGACGGCACGCCCAAGGGGCGAACCCTGAACTCTGAACCTGTAATTCCCCTTGCACTTTCCTTGATTTCCATGTATAATAATTATCGTTGTGAATACTGTATCCCAGTGGCACGTATCTCCGGCGGCGACTTAGATACAGCTCATGTGTTATTTTAGGAGGCTATTATGCTTACAACCGAACTGAAGAAAGAAATCATCGAACAGTATGCCACCCATGAAGGTGACACCGGATCTCCGGAAGTTCAGATCGCTATCCTCACCAAGAGAATCGTTCTGCTCACCGAACATCTGAAATCCCACAAAAAGGATCATCATTCCCGTCGCGGACTGCTGAAAATGGTCGGCCAGAGAAGAAACATGCTCGACTACCTGCGTCGCAGCGATATTGAACGTTACAGAGCTCTTGGTGCTAAACTGGGCCTGCGTCTGAAATAATTAAAAATTTTTTCCACTTATATAGACATAGATAATTCACAGGAAAGCAGTGGCCATTGCCGCTGCTTTTTTGTTGCCGCAAAAGGAGCAGCGGGCGAAAACGGATCCATCAGGGCGGATCAGACCGGTTATCGGCTGACGGTCATTGCGTTCTTATGTTTATACAAAAAAACATTGACCTTATTCATAAAATGCTATACAATTTATACAAAGTATCTTCCATACTTTCGGGAAGTATGGCTTCGTTTATGCAGATATTTCAGTCTATGCATAAAAGTATGTTTATGAATTGCTTGAGGAGGACAGCTATGAAACGATATAGAATCATGAAAATCAAAGAGATCATTCAGTCGCAGATCATCGAGACACAGGAAGAGCTGGCAAATGCTCTCAAAAAAGAGGGGATCGTCGTGACACAGGCAACGGTATCCCGCGATATCAAGGACCTGATGCTTCTCAAGATTCCGTATGGTGATGGGCATTATCGGTATGCTCTCCCGAGTGAAAAGCCGAATGTGATGTCTAAGAGTCACACTGCGATTCTTTTCCAGGAAGCGGTCATCCGGATCGATAGCGCGATGAATATGGTAGTGCTTCACACATTGCCGGGTTCTGCATCCTCGGTCGCCTTTGCCATCGATCATTCCAGGACAGAGGAGGTCATCGGTACACTGGCGGGGGATGATACGGTGCTCCTGATCCTGAAGACGCCGGAAGATGTACCGGTTATGATCAAAAAGCTTCAGGGTCTCTTGAAAAATTAACGAGGTTGCCATGCTGCAGAGTTTACATATCGTGAATTTTGCCATCATCGAGGATACGGTGATCGATCTCACGAAAGGGGTCACGATTTTTACGGGTGAGACAGGAGCGGGGAAGTCGATCCTGATCGATGCTCTTGCGGTTCTCACCGGACGGCGCGCGAAGACGGATCTCATCCGTACCGGCGCTGATTTCTTCAAAGTGGAAGGGATCTTCTATGCGGATGACAGCATCGTCTCTGCTTTGCAGGAGCTTGGGATCGAGTGTGAGGGGCGCGAAGTGATCCTGTCGCGCAAGCTGAATAAGTCGGGGCGCGGTCTCTGTACCATCAATGGGGATTTCTGTACCGTCAAACAGCTCCAGAGGATCGGCAAGATGCTGGTGCGTCTGCATGAACAGAATGACAATATGGAGCTCTTATCCATTCCTTTCTGCGAAAAGATGGTGGATTCGGGGACATCGGAGGTAGTAGCTGCCTACAGGGACTATCAGGATTCCTACCGGGAGTGGAAAAAACTGAAGGATGCCCTCGAGGACTATGAGAATGCGAAGCAGGAGCGGGAGCGGCGGCTGGACATTCTGGAGTGGGAGCTATCCCAGATCTCTTCCGCGCATCTTTTGCCGGATGAGGATGAGGAGATCGAGAAGAAGCTCTCCGTCCTCCAGAACCATGAGCGCATTTTCCGCTCAGTGCATCAGGCACTGGAGCTTCTGACAGCAGAAAATGGTCCGCAGGATGCCATCGGGGATGCGATCCGTGAGGTGTCATCAGTCTCCAGGTATGACGAAGCGCTGGAAGCCTTCGTCGAGTCACTGAACAGTGCCTCGTATGCGCTGGAAGATGCCATCAATGGGCTTGATTCCTACATTTCAGATACCGACTTCTCTGAGGAAGAGCTGAATGAGCTGCAGAGCCGCGATGAAGTGATCTCTGAAATGAAACGAAAGTATGGTCCGACGCTTTCGGATGTGCTCGCCTATGAAGCAAAGGCAAAAAAGGAATATGAGGCGCTGAAGGAAGTCATCTATGACAATGAGGCGCTTCAAAAAAATTATGCATCACTGACCGGTCTTTTGATGAAGAAGGCAGAGGTGCTGAATCGGTATCGCATGATCTCCTCGAAGAGGATCCTCACAGGGGTCGTCACGACGCTGAAGGATATGGGCATGGAAAATGCGCGGATGGAGCTGCACCTCGTCGCGCAAAAGAGCCCGATGCCCAATGGCGCAGAGGAGATGGAATTTTATTTTTCGGCGAACCCGGGGGAGTCGCTCCGCAGCATGCGCGATACGGCATCCGGTGGGGAGATCTCCCGTATTGCGCTCGCCATTGAGATGGTGATCTCTCACCTGCTCTCGCAGCAGACACTGATCTTTGATGAGATCGATGTCGGCATCAGCGGTAAGGTGGGGCTCAAGGTCGCCAGAAAAATCGCCTGCCTGGCGAAGACGATCCAAGTACTCTGCATCACGCACCTTCCGCAGACTGCCTGTGCAGCGGATCGGCACTATCAGATCGTGAAGACGATCGCAAATGGCCGGACATCGACAAAGGCGGTACTCCTCAATGATGCGCAGCATTTGGACAATATCGCGCAGATGATCTCCGGTACGGAAGACTCAAAGAGCGCACTGACATCGGCGAAAGAAATGCGGCGGCTGGTGATGGGAAGATAGGAATGGGGGCCGGAGGTTTGGGCGGATTCCTCGGATGACAGTTCCATTTTCTGTGTTGCTTACCAGAGCGGGCTTTCCTGAAAAAAGATCCTCTGCTCAGGGGGAAATGACGATGCGGGAATACTTTTACAAAGCTATCACAGGATAAGTTTCACACCTTATCATCAATAAGAAAAGGGGCTGTGAAATAACGATTATCTCATTTTTGCGTTCCATCTGCCGCGGGGACTTGCAGCTCTCATAGGAGTGACAGGGCAACCTTATCCCAGCTGTCTTTCATGCCATAGTCACCCTATCCGCCCCTTTCGGGCACCTTCCACTAGAGGGGAAGGCTGCGATACGAGAATACCATCTTCTAAAAAAAGGCGGCGAAGCCGCCACCTGAACCCTGAACCAAGTGAAAGCAAAGTAAAAAGGGGCTGTGAAGAAATGAGGATTCATTTCTTCACAGCCCCTTTTCTTATTTGTAAACGATGATGGTCGATACATCATCGTTGTCGTTCTCGGAGGAAAAGGTTTCCGGTGACGGCTGCTCCGGAGCGATCACAGTGTCTGATCTTTCAGCGGTTTTCGCTTTGGCATCGGCTTTCTTTTTTGCAGCCTCCTCGGCAGCTTTTTTCTTAGCAGCTTCCTCGGCAGCCTTCTTGGCTGCTTCTTCCGCGCGGCGCTGCTTCTCTGCAGCGGTCAGGTAGACGGTGTATTTCGGTGTGGGCGAGACCATGGCATTGATCTCAAAGAGGCGTCCCCATGGGAAATCGGCGGAGATCGTCGCCGGGTCAAGTCCCATTTTCCGTTTGGCAAAGTCCTGCACCTCGGCGATCATTTCCTCTTTCATGGCCGGGGTGGGGATGTAATTCGTCCTTTCGAGCTCTGTCAGGCGGTTGATGTTCTTCCTGACGTTTGCCTGATACGCCCAGTTGTCGATGTATTGCTCGGTCAGCATATCGCGGTGATCTGTCTCGCTCATGTCCGGCGCGAGGATGGCCTGAGCGATGGCATAGCCGATCGTGTTGGAGGCCGTGTTCCATCCATTGTAGGCGGCGACCTTGTAGAGAAGATCATGCTGCTTCATGAGGCTCATGAGCGTATTGTCCGAGCCATTGGCGAAGTAGACGTCCACCATGGAGACGGGAATGCCCTTATCGACGACGGCTTTCACCTGATTCATGAATTCCGTGGTGGAAGGCTTCATCATGCCGTAATTGGAAAACTGGCCGGACTCACCCGTGGAGGAAAGGGGGGTATTCACGGCGAGTACGATGTCGGGGCGGCCTTTGGGATCCATGATGCCGCCGACGGCTTCTACATGCTCAGCGATGGTCTTTCCGATGGGCTGGCTTTCATAGCTTGGGACCGTATCCTCTGCGCGGCCTAAGGGATAGATGGAGGTGAAGCGCGGCGTGAGGTGATTTACGTCATTGTGATAGCGTGCGATGAGGAGCAGGGCAAGCTGGTCTGCTCCCGGGAAGGAGCCATAGACTTTGGGAGACAGCTTCGCACTTTCCTTTCCCAGATACCGTGCTTCCATGGCGGACTGGGAGTTCGTGCTGTTATCATCATGCCCTTCACAGAAATAGGCAAAGATACCGCTCTTGGTATCTTTGAGGAGCAGACGGTTGATCGTATGGTTCTTTGTGCGGCGCTTGAACCAGTCCTGCAGATATTCGGACGGGATGGAGAGCTTCAGGGATAGCATTTCCGCCGCCTCATCCTTTGTGAGTGTGCCTAGATCCATCTTGTCCTGCAGGCCGGAGAGTACATAGAGGTCGTGGCCGTACTTGGCATAGTAATACGGCTCGACACCGCTGTTTGAAGCATACGGCGTTCTCATGATGGTGCCGAAAGCATAGATCGGCACATTCGGATACATGTGGTGAAGCCGCTGGATACGGTTTTCCCGTGCCATCAGCGTATCGAGCGATTCGTTGTGCTTTCTGGAGTCGACAAGACCGCCATAGATGATGGTGTCCGTAGAAATCACCGCCGCATCGGCCTCGCTCATGTGCTGCTCGATCCAGCGCCAGACCTGATCAGGACTGCCCTGATAATTCTTCCCGGAAAGATAGCCTTTCGGCGGCGTCAGCACCGTGTAGCCGGCCTTTTCTGCGGTGGAAACCGTGTAGTCAAGAGAGACGGGACGGTCATCCTGCGGTACAAGCAGGATGGTGCGCGCATCGATCGAAGCGAGTCCGCCTGCGATCAGGAATGCCATAGCCAGCGCGCCGATTTTTTTATGATAGTGCAATGGAAAGCCCCCGTTTGAGAATGAGAAATGTAAAACAGAGAAGCGGCGCGTCAAAGCATGAAAGCGCCGCATGACAGATCATTCCACGCGGTAGAAGAAACGCTACTGCGTGACATATTTATATGGTATTATTATACCATGAATGAAGAAGGTACGCAGGCGTGACCAGCGAGAAATGAATATATGGCGGTGGTCTATACATCGGATACGCTCTGCTCTCTTTTTTCACTCCAAAAGGAAAGTAAAAATGAAGGTCTATGAATACAAGGAGAACCATTGTGGCAAAATATCAATTTGATGAGCTGGTCAAGGCGGCCGGATCTGGTGAAGGTATCTATGATCAGCTGAAGAAGAAGGAGATCAGCGAGAAGGAAGCCATTGAGGACATCCTGCAGGGGAGCTTCCGCTTCTCCATCACCGATGGCTATCTCGTAGAAAAGGGCGGGCAGTTTGACTACGCTTTTGATTTTGGAAATGGGGCCTGCGTGCGCTATGACTGGCGAAGCGGAGTCCCTGTCAAGAAAGAGGCGGCGCTGTCACGGGACGTGATGGAGACTTTCGCGAAGGAAATCGCATTTCTTTACCAGCTTCCGCAGAAGCAGTTTGTGACCGACACGAAGTCGACGACCGTCCAGACGAATGCGTATGAAAGAGAGAAGTATGGTCCCATCAAGCGCCTCACTCGTGCGGAGCTCAGATTCGGTGATAAATTCTTCCGTTGGGTACCGGAAGAGGATGAAGACCGGCCGTTTAAGGAATTGTATGAAGCATTGTGTACACTCAGGAAAACGGTCGATGAATCTATTGGAGTGACTAGTGACTAGTGACTAGTGACTGGTGACTGGTATTGCGTTTTCATATGAACTGGGGATAAGCGGCTTCTCTCTTCTAGGGAAACACTGATTAAATCGTTGTCAGATTTTACTCTTGAAGTTTTATGCATAGCGAGGAATAACCTGACGCGAATAGCGAGCTATTTAAGGAAGGTTATGACGAAGCTATGTATAAAAATTCTTGTAAAATCTGACTCTGCGAT
>JABLTK010050693.1_pt1 | contig 55201 bp, 50 predicted proteins | sample 7160131 | NCBI WGS metagenome assembly JABLTK01 (sample SAMN14651221, study PRJNA627086) | human gut metagenome | isolation source: feces | host: Homo sapiens | reverse complement strand
GGAATAACCTTTTTGTCATAATTGTGTTCTGTTTTATCGGTATAATCCGCAACATAAGTATCACCGCAGTCGGCACAGGTATAGGTTGTTAATCCAAATTCCGTACAAGTCGGTTTTGTGATTTCTGCTTTGTAATTGTGAGGATTCTTTTCCGTGTAGTCTGAAATAAATTCATCATCACAGTTTTTACAAATGTATGTTGTGTATCCCATAGCCGTACAACTCGGAGCTGTTACGGTCTTTTTGTAATCGTGTTCTGCTTTATCGGTGTAATCGCCAATATAGCTGTCATCGCAGTTATCGCATTTGTATTCCGTATAACCCATAGCTGTGCAAGTAGGCATAACAACATTTTTGGAATAGCTGTGTCCTTTCGGAAGCGCTAATACCGTACCGCACTTTTCGCAAGTTTGCGGTTCTGTGCAAGTAGCCGCTTTGCCCGGTGTATGTCCTTTTGCACTTTCTGCCTTGATCATCTTTTCTTTGCAGCCTGCATTGGTACAGTGATATTCAATAACACCGTCCGCCGTGCAGGTAGATGAAGTTACAGAATGACCTTCATCCCAATTATGACCTGTCGGATCTGTATAGTCCGAAACATAACTCAGTCCACACATGGTACAAGTCGATGTTGTATAGCCTTTATCTGTGCAAGTAGGCTCCTTTGTGATACGCTCATAGGAATGAGAAATAATCGGTGTCATATCAGTTATATATGAATTACCGCAAATTTCACAAGTATGATTTGTATAGCCTGTCATTCTGCAAGTCGGCTGGACTTTTTCGGTCTTGTATTTGTGTTCACCGACGGGAGTGGTTTCCTCATAGAAATTGCCGCACTTGTCGCAAAGGTTTAATTTCAAACCACCCTGTTTACAAGTAGCTTCACGGATTGTAATTGTCTTGTAATTATGCCCGGTTGCCTTTGTGTAATTTCTCTTGTCAAGATTACCACAGCCGTCGCACTGCCATCTTTCATAACCGAGATTATCACAAGAGGGAGCAACGGTTTCGAGGTAACGATAATCGTGTTCGTGCTTTTCGGGCGGGATAATAACCGTTCCGCCGCTGTTGTCCTTATCGCTGTCATCGGCTAAAAGCCATACATAGCTTACACCGTTTTCAACCATTGTTTCGCTGTCATACCGATAACTGATTTCATAGTATACCGGATAATATCCTGCGTCGGTATAGTTTGGTGCAGAAGTAAGATTGCATTTGCCGGCGGAGGTACCATATCGAATGCTTGTATGCACGCCGCTGTCCGATAAGTCTGCCACTGTTACGGTATGTGCTTTTTTGTCAACGGTTCCGTAATATGATGAAATCACTGATTTTGCAGTTATATACTCACTTGTTTCATAATCACAGTCATCGCATTTTTCAGATATGAAGAATCTGTTATTTCCGACCTGTGCGTCAATGGTTTCTGTAAAATCATGATACTCTCGCTGAGAAGTTGCCTTTGCTTTTGTACCTTTGCAAAACTGACAATACCTGCCCGCTTTTAACAAAGTTGTATGATACGAGCTGTTGTATGGAGTATATGTGGTATTGTCAAAATCCAAGAAAAAGTTATTGTCGCAAGGATTGAGTGAATAGACATTGCGATTAAAGTTATAATCGTTCACACCGTCGGAAGGGTTTAAGGTTCCGCAAATCTGGCATATCGCCTTTGTCCAGTGCGAACCGGTGTAGTACGCGTCAATTCCCGGTCTGCCGTCATCAAGGTTCCCGTGGCTTGTTCCGTCGAAGCAAGTCCCATCCGAATATCTTACGCCTCGGTTAAGCGCCGTTTCGCCGGTTCTTGTGTATTCGGGAACACGGTATGATATTGACAATGTTTCCTTATTGCACACAAAACACCACTGCGTTCCTGAAGTTACAGTTGCGTTGGCGTCCAATTCGTTTGTACGGTTGTTTGTTTCCAGCCAGCTGTCTGCAGGATCGACATAATCATTCGACTGTGCCGCATAGGTCGTAATAGGTGTAATCATTGGCGAAACACCAATGAGCATTGAGGCGGTTAATACCGCAGATACAATCTTTTTAAGATTTTCTTTGATTTTCATTTGAAAATTCCTCCTAAAAATTTTTATTTAAGTCCGTGTTCGGCGGACTTATCAACAATTTGTCTGAACTGAGAGCAGCTATTCCCGTTATGACAGCTCATATACGGACACATAGGCTCAAGCGGATCTAACAGTAATGCGTTAATCCCGGTCTGACATCTCGGGCAAAGCAAACTGCCGGATAGGTTTACTGCATCCATCTTATTTTTACCTCGCTTTCAGCTTACCCCGCAATTTTGAAGTAACCCTTATCCGCTTCGTCTATACAGCGGTTAAGAATTTCAAAAAAACGCGAGGGGGTAAGTTCTTCATCAAGCCAATGAGTTGCCCTATAAGAATAGCAGCCAACTTCATCATTGATGGCGTGGCTGCCGAGAATACTTTTAAGGTTCAATTCATTGGTCATCTGCTTTTGCTTCGCTGTACTCGGTGATTTAAGACCTTTTGCAAGACAAAATACCATCAGCGGATGCAGCTCCGAAAAAGAAATCTGCAAATAGTAATTTCTATAATCAGTCATAATAGAACTTTCATCTTCATCATGAACATTTAACTGATTAAGTATCATCGCTCTTGTATGAGCAGCGATTTCTTTTCGTTTCTTTTGCTCTTTAGTGCCGAGTTCATCATTTAATGACATATACATGCACTCCTTTCTGCCACTAAAAATCATCTTGGAGCAGAGATATGGGTTATGGCGCCCCAAATTCTGTTCGCCTCATAATTGATACCGATAATACGGACCGTTGCTCTCGCACCTCTTGGAGGGCGGCCTCTTTTCGGATATGCACAAAGGCAATCAATTCCGCCGTCCAAAGCTACGAATACACCGTTTGTATCTACCAGACTGACAGTGCCGACATATTTATTGCCGATGCTGTATTTTCTGAGGGCTTTTTCATATGGATTTTCCGTTGCTTGCTTTACCGAAGCCAAAACCCGAACATCGTGATTTTTCCGTTCGACCTCAAGGATCTTAACAAGGATTCTCTGACCGGTTTGGAACTGTGATGCCGCATCAAGCAATCTCTGATAGCTCAGCTCTTTCAGCGGGATATATGTTTCCAGACCGAAAAGGTCAACAAATATCCCCGCGCGGATGACGGATACGACTCTGGCTTCAGCATTGATCCCAGAATGAATTATGTTGTTTCCGTCCCGGTCTGTTGCAAAATAATACTGTCTTCGTTTTATACGCATTGCTTCAAGCCGACTCGCAGCCGCAATTCTTGCATTTGCATCAATACCTTTGATAACATAATCAACCTCAGCGCCCATTCGTCTTGTCATCATATAGTTGAGAACCGTTTCTTTTGGTTGGTCATGAGTATCATCGGGTTCTTCCATAAACTCGTTTGCAGGAATTAAGATTTTGAACTCACCGTGATAAATGACTGCAAGAGAATATGGATTATTGGGCGATTGTTCGACGCCCTGGACCGTGCCGCTTAACAATACATTTGATTTCAAGGACTCTACAAGGTCGATGAGGTTATCTCTGAGCTTTTCCTCGTCGGTTTGAGCAACAAGCCTTTCATCAATAGCGATTACGGGAGTCCGCCTGGCACGCTTTATTGTTGTGCTTGCTTTTTTAATAATCTTTGCTGCGTCATCCGTATTTTCCAAGCTGTCCGTATTCAATTTATCAGACTGAGATACAGTTGTTCCGCCTTCGGCGTTTTCAGCTTTGCCGGTCTTCTCGGTCTTGGATTCTTCGTTTTTTTCATGGGATGACATGTTACCCGGGTCAGAATCTTCAAAATCAGCATTGATTTCCGAGTCAGTTTGGAGAACATCTGAATTTTCAGTGCCTTCGGAACCCGGGATGGCATTCTGCGGCGAATTAACGCTGCTTTCGGGATCGGTCTGAGAAATTGCTTCGCTTCCATCAGCATTGACGCCGTCTTCATCATGAATTCTTTGAGAATCTGTGCTTTCAGAATCGGTCTGGGGAGAATTTTCCCCTTCACTGATGCCCGCAGCCTGAGTATCGTTCATTTCCTCAGACTGAGTTTGAATTTCGGTCGGTTCAGCAATTGCGCGTGTTTGCTTTCTTGGCATAAATTTTACCTCCTTTAAGGTTTCATAATTTTATATATAAACTTCCGATTTTAACGGAAGAAAATATAACTAAAAGTCGTCCGGCGGTTTCGCCGAACTGTATAATCGTTTCTTTTCTGTCGGTTTGGTGGAAACAGCTTTTTCTTCGTTAGATTTTTGTGCACATTCGCAATCCGGCAATGCATTTTGCCGTGCGGTTTCTGAGTCTGTGAGAACAGTGCCTCGTTGCGACTCTTCATGAACCATGTCAGCATTCTGATTAGGATTAACACAGCTTTTTTTCGAGTCTGACAAATCGGCACTTTTATGAACATCTCCATCAATGATTTCGACATGCATGTCATTCTTATGCGTGTTTGAATAATAGTCCATCACGGATATTTTACTTATCTGCTTTGCCATTGGGTGCTTGGTATAATCAAGCTTATCGAGTTTCAGCACATTACACCCTCTGATAATGCAAAGCATTTGCGTATTCGGTAATCGCAGCACCTCATCGGGAGTAAGTACCTTTCGTCGGCCTTGCCCCTCGGTATGACGGTACTGGGGTATCACCTGAGCTACCGCAATGGTTTGCCGAACCGTCATGGTGGTATCAATCTGGATACTCATATCTCCGCTTCGGTCTGAGAAATGCTCGGCAGTTAAGTCATCGGTACAGCCTAACATCAGCTGGATATCACAGTTGCCCACAATTTCTGACCAGAGATTGTTCGGATATCTGTTTTGGAGCTGTCCCAAGCTCTGCACTGCGAGCATAACTCGGATTTGTCTCGATCTGACAACACTCAGCGAGCGTGCAAAATCACTTCCGTCTGCAGCGCCGCCGATACGCCCGACATTGTTAAACTCATCCAATATCAGATTGACGGGAACATCGCAGCACTGATTGGGGCGTGAGTCTGCATACCTTGAGAGTCTGATGAACATAAATGAAAAAAAGAGCGATGAGAGGAACGCCATTGTTGCGTCCTGATCGCTCAGTATCATAAAATATGCACATTTTTTCTTTCCGGGTGCGGTTAAATCAATATCCGATTCGGTAGCTATGTTTTTCACAGACTCATTCTGAAGAACCTGAAGCCGCGTGCCAAGTCCCAGTATTATTCCTGATTTGACTGTATCACTCGATTGAGCAAACAGGTTAAACGGCGCTCTTGCCGGATGGTCCATTGGCAGCTTTTCAAACAATGCCGTCAATTGTCTTTCAGTATGACGGGTTAAGAGCTGATACACTGCGGGAAGATTCTTCTCTTGTTCGGTTCGGGTTTTATCCAGATCCACATATAAAACAAGAGCCTTGAGTAAGTTGCCCTCGCCGTTATCCCAGAAGTGGTCGCCCTTGCCCGAACTCGTATTTCCGATAATAACATTGGTCAAGGTCTGAGCCATAAGCGTATCTCCGTTTAAGTCTGACATACAGTTCCATGAATCACTATGCTCAGGGTTGACCAGATTGTATACTTTAACTTCGTAACCGTTTTTTCTGAACAGGTCTGCCGTATCGGAATACAATTCGGATTTCGGATCGGTGATTACCACTGACTCGGAATTTTTTATCGCCTGAAACAATGCATTACGGATTATAGCTCTTGACTTCATTGTTCCTGATGCACCGAAGATTGCTATATGCCTGTTAAACCTTGTATCTTTCGGCATACAAACAGCTTTTCCCTTATATTCACCCAAGATAACTCCGCCGGCCTTTTCAACAGGGGATATCTCCAGTACTTCGTTCATGTCAGTCTCGGACATCCAGCCTGCCGTGCCGTAAGCACCTGTTTTGCTTTTTGCAAAACCTCTCGGATCTATTTCTTTGCCGTCAAACTTATCGTGAAATCTGACATACAAAAAAATTCCCGCCGCTGCGAGAATGATACCGAGTATTCCTTTTAATCCGTTTATGGTAAATGCCTGTGGGATGCACGCAAGCGGACTGAAATTGACGGATTTCATTTCGGTATTGCCGCCGACACCGCCTGCACCGAGCCAAGTTTTGTAATGATCCATGAACTGTCCAATCATTCCGCCGAGATAAGTAAGTCCCAAAATTCCCAGTATGACAGCAGCGATAATAACAATTCGCCGCTTTTTCTCATTATCCATTGGCATCACCTCCGCTAAGTGCATCTTCAATTTGTTCAAGTCCGATTGTCTTGATACTGACATAAGAACCAAGATAATTTTTTATAAGTTCAACCTGCTCAGGAAAACAGAGTACCTCAAGCATCTCTGTTCGATAACTTCTCGCTTCGCTAAAACGCATAAGGCGTGCAATATCACTATCCAAGAAAGACAGCACATAAACGCCATTTATATATGCGTCATACTCAAACGCTCCCAAATCATTTGACCGGCATTCAGGCTCAAACAATAAATCAAGCAATTTCTGTTTTCGGTCTGGGAGAATCAAGATTTTCAGAAGTCTTATTCCGAACTCGTTCATGGGAACAAAATGAATATGTCTGTATATTCCGTCGAAACGAAATTCAAGGCGCCTGTTTTTTTGATTTTCCAGCATTGTCTTATATGCCGTTTTGTAAGACTCACCAAAAAGTATCGCTGTGTCAATTTGTGAAACACCGGCATTCAATCTGGCAACCTCAATTAAACTGTGCAGCGTCTTGAATTCACCCATACCATTCCATTTCATAACTGCATTGCGGGTGTTATACACAGCATAGCAATTATGATTGATAAAAATTGCCCCTGCAATCCGGGTAAACATTGTTTTGTTCATCTCGGTCTGACCGATATGCTTCAAGCTCTTGGCAAAATAAAACGAAGGCTGATTAAACTCCATTCTTTTTATAATCTCATTCTGCAGTTTAGGTAACTCATAAGGTCTTGACTTGATCCCGGCTCGGATGCACATGATTGCAGCTTCGGCAACTCTGTGATTGCGTTCAGTATGGGAAATGTCGCCCGGAAATCCGTGATTCCATGATGCGCTTAAATAATTCTCCTCTGCATATGGCGAAATCCATCTCAGTATGGGAATTGCCGTCTTATACAGTCTGACAGTTTTCCCAAAAGACTTTCCGGTAACGGTCAAAAGCCGACAGGTCATCTCATCTCCGGAATTGTAATCACGAAAGGTTTGTACCTCACACAATCTTCCGATAAGCACCTTGTATGTTCGTGCATTACCAAAAAGCCTGACGGAACGGTAAGGAAATTCGCCTGTTATTCCGATGACGGAAACGATGTCATACGCATGACTGCCGGGGCGGAAGTGTATCATTTATTCCACCTCCCGAATCGGAGAATTTTCCGACAACATGACTGCTCTCTTCGTCGGAATTTCGGCTCTCTAAATCCTCCGGGACCTCAGTATTTATGCGCTTTTTGTACCTATCAAAAGATATGTCTTTTTTTCTCGGCGGAATTTTCGGTTTTTTACATATGTTTTTCTTTCCAAAAAACGGGGCTTTCATAAAGTTTCACCCCCTCATCAGGCATGGAATTTTCTATTGTAAGCCACACCGCAAATTCACTTTTGGGCAGTACATAAACCTCTGTTCTGTTCGTCTGTCCTTTCGCACTGCAATAATAATGTGAGCAGATTTCCGGCCCGTCGTCCGGCATAACATATATAGCGACAATATCCGAAACCATATTGATTTCAATATTGTCATGATCGCGCATCCGGCGTTCCGGCCGCTTTTCATCATATACATGCCGATATATCAAAATACAGTCTGTATACCGAACCGGGGCAAGCCCTTCAAAAAACTCTTTCATTGCCGGATAGAGGAAAGAACGCACATACTCGGCAGAGCCTTCTGATTTTTTGGGGAGCAGCGCCGGTATTCTCAGTGAAAACCAGCCTTCTTTCGTAAACCCGATTTCCAGAGGAATATTAAGCCGTTCAATATTGCTGACCTCAGCCTGTGCAAGCGGTTTTCCGGTGTATGCAGGAAGCGTTCTGCTTAAAAGAACAGCCTGTTCCATTTGTTCTTCAAGCTTTAATGCGTGTTCGTACATCTGATAGGTATTTCCGCAATCAAAAAAAGCACGAACATTTTCAATCATGCTTCCGATAATTTTCAGTTTTCTTTCGAGCCTTTTCAGCGAATCGCCAAAGCTGTTATATATCATTTTTTATCGCCTCCTCAGAATAAAATGTAATATCGGGTTCGTCACGGCCGTTATAATCTACCGTTGCAAATATGCACGGAGCTTTCGGCAGTTTCAAGCTTGCTGCCATTGTAATTGTCGGAACTATGATGATATATTTAAGATCGTCTTCGGGGCGCAGAAGCCTTAACAGATGCTCCTCGCCGTCATAAAGAGTTACAATTTCATATCCGATATTGTCTTTCAGAAAAAATATCTGAGACGGATAAACAGCCGGGTAATGTGCCATAGGTTCCACTTTGTCAATATATCGGAGCAAAACCCACACTGCAAGGATAACTCTCTGATCCGGCTTGCTCATAGGATCAAGTGCCAGATAATATCCGTCGCCGATTTCCGATATTCTGAGCTGCCGTTTTAGATTATTTATAATCTTTTTCGCAGTATCCGGCGGCTTTTGCAGCATTTGAACGATTTGCTTTCTTGGCAATGTCCCGTACTGCGACAGCCACTTTACCACATATTTTTCATCTTCCAATAGCATTTTTATCACCACCTTTATGCGTATTTTTATCTTAATGCGTATTCTGTTCGGAATGCGTTTTTTCGGCCTGCCGCTTTTTAAGAATAGTTTCAAGCTCGGCACGGTCTGTTGTTATCATTTCCTGTTCCTGCTTGGAGGCTTTTATAATAACCGGAACTTTGTTATTGTTCGAGTGTATCAGTGCTTCGCCCCGTTCAAACTGCGTAATGGAACGAACCTCGCTTTTTGTAAGCTTCAGAACATCCTGAACATATCTGGCTTCATCAGGTTCAAGATTCAGAATGATCTTGTTTTTGGAGTTATTTATAATGGCTCTGCCGTATTTGCCGTCTTCCATACTGAAAAAGTCCGAAAGGTCTTGTGATGCCGAAATACCGGCACCGCCAAAACCTCGGATCGTCTTAAAAATGTTAAGACAAAATTCAGCCGCCTCTTTACTTGACGACGCACCAATAAGCTTCCAGATTTCATCAATCATAATAGCTTTTTTCTTTGTTATGTCAGCCTTTACATTATCCCATACATAATCAAGAGCTATTACCATTCCGACAGGGAGAAGTTTTCCTTTCAGTTCCGACAGGTCAAGCACTATATATTTATTTGACAGGTCAACATTCGTTTGTCTGTTGAACGACTGCGCCGAACCTGTTACAAACCGGCTTACGATAATCGCAATCCTTTGCGTCATCGGATTATCAAGCAAATTCTTATGCAAATCTCCGAGTATCGGCATTTCTTTTAGTACCGGAGGATTTGCGTCTTTATCAACATACACGGAATCGTTATCGTGTGTGATACCGAAATCCGCATATGTTTTTATAAGTGCTTCATCCAGCATTTGTTCTTCTTCATTTGACATATCGGGAATAAGCAATGAAAAGAATATCATAAGCTGCTGAATTTTTGAGGCAAGCATAGAATTGTTTTCAGAATAATCCATTTCATCAATCAGATCCATTGCAGGAGAGGTTGTGTGGCGTATCTGCATAACATTGATACAATGCGGAGAACCCGGAGCAATCTTAATATACTGACCGCCAACCTTATTACAAGCTCTGCGAAACTCATGACCTTTTATCGGGGCAATGATATAACACTGGATTCCTCTCATTCTCATTCTGAGGGCTAAAAGCTGCATAGTAAAGGTTTTTCCCGCACCGCTTGTTCCGAGCAGCGTCAGATTGGCATTTTTGTTTTTCTTCGTGTTGAACAAATCGACAATGCACAAGGAATTATTATGGCGGTTAACGCCAAGCAAAACACCCGTATCATCCGACATTTCAAAGGAAGTGAACATATAGGTTGACGCAGCACCGCTTGTCAGAACATTTCGTCTTGATTTCTTTTCAAGTGAAGAATCCATTTTCAGAAACGGCATAACAGAGCATAGTGCTTTTTCCTGCTGAAACCGACAGTCGCTTGTATACATATCCATTGACTTTAACATATCAACCATTTGCTGTTTGCGCCAGAGGAGTTCTTCATAGGTTTTTGCAGATATCGTTATAAATACCGACATATAAAACAGATCCTCGTTATAATTCGCAATGCCGTTCTTTATAAAATATCCCGACTGTATGGAGTTTGTCAGTTCTTCATAATCGGTGCTTGTGTCCTGCATACTTTTAAGCTTCGTTCGGTTAAGCCTTATACGCTGTGCAACCTTGTCAATCGTTCTGCTTCGGTTTTCACGGTACAGAAAAACATCAACATCAATGCCTTCACCAGCGTTGATCATTGAGGACATCCAGCCGGCTCTGACTCTGCCCGGAAAACCGTTTCCCTTGATATACAGGAAGGAGTAGTACATTCCGTCCATTACGATATAATTGTAATGCTCGAGGTCAATTCCTCTCGGCGCAATAAAATTTACGGTTTTAATCGGCGGTATCGGATCAATGCCGATTACCTTGTTTTTTGCCGCCATTGTGTCAATAACAACTCTGTCAACTCTTGAAGAAAACGGTTCGTCTACACAGGAACGCTTGTTGAAAAACATATACAGAATTTCAGCAACGGCTTCATCAGGATCTTTCGGCTGAATAATCGTATTACCGCATTGCAGAAAATATGTTCTCGCATTTTGCTCTGCCGTTTGCAGAACACCGTAAATCTGACCGAAATCGTCATTATCGCTGTGCCTTGATTCCTCATATTGAAATATGAGAAAGAATCGCCTTGTAAGAGCTTCACGGCTTCCGACTTCCTTTATAAACCGTATATAATCTTCGCCCTGTTTTCGGCATTGTTCATTTTCCTCGCTTTCAAGCTCTTTTCGCACCATAGCAATGTGCTTATCCGAGTCTGCCTTTCGTGTAATACTCTTGAACTGGAGCTTTGCCGGCGATATTTTAAGCCAGGACGCAAACGAGGATATAATACCGAACTGTTCCTCAGATGATCGGAGCGTAAAGTTGATCGGTTCGATTTCAAGTATCTTGATAAATCTTCCGTCTGTTGTTTCTATAATGCCGTGCTTTATATCCTTAATCGGGATAAAATTCTGCACGAATTCAAGCTTTTCCGGCTTTTTTCTTTTTTCTCTTTTTGGTTTTGAGCTGTTCTTCGGCATATTTATATCCCACCCTTCTAAAATGTAGTTTGCGTTTGTGTAAAGCAAAACGCAGCATATGCGCTGCGTACTGAAATAACGAGTCGCCGTCAATTCCCATCATTGCCACAACTGCAAGCGGGAGCAGCGTAACCGTCATAACAACAATTCGTATGGTTCCCGTCATCGGTATCAGCATAAGTTCGGGATAGCCGACAGCACCGACGATAAGCACGGTTTCGACTGCATTTCGCAGTTCAAGCATTCCGCCCAATATTTTTCCCGAATCCGTATAATTCGCCGGAATAGCATAAATATTGTTATATTCTTTTTCTTCATTCAAAATATCATTCACCTGCCTATACGATATACCGTAGCTGTCGTTTTGAATCTGCCGAGATTCAAAGCTTGTTGATGATTCGGTACATAAATATCAACACGATGTATATTGTTCTCAATTTCGGAGCCGCCGCGATCTTCGACCGTGTATAGCTTTCCGTTTATCATAAGCTGGGTTCCAAACGGATAGTTGCTTGACATTGCAACCATACCGTCTGCAAGTGGTTTTCCGCTTGCGGTTTTTGCAAGGGTATTGCCGTTGCATTGATAACAGGAGCAGTAATGAGTAACTTCAACCTCTAATGTATACAGACCTGTACCGGAAGGCTCTGCGGAAACCGCCATATTATAGTCAACACCGTTCGGTCGTCTTAATACCAAACTTGCCTCATAACTTGGTGTGTTTAGAATAACACCGCTGCCGCCGGAGGAATGAACCCACATTCGTGAGCCGTCATCACCGTAACCGGCAAACATAAGAACATGATTCCAATCACCGCCGCCCGAGTTTGCCAGAAAGCCAAGATCTCCAATCTGCAAATCCGATGCGGAAACAGCCGATGTTTTCGGATATTGTCCGGAAGTACCGTCGCCGATATATACGCCTAAAGCTGTTTGATAAACCCAAGTTGTAAAACCGCTGCAATCAAGTCCATACGGTCTGATTGTTCCTGTTGAAGAAGAACCTGCCGCAGTAACAACCTTTGGAGTATTCCATTCATCATTCCAGCCGGGACCGGATTTCCCGCCCCAGAAGTACGGAACCTTGCCGACGAGTGCAAGTCCTGTTGTTAGGAGCTGCTTTCTTGCCTGAGTACAGTTTTGCTTATTCACAAAATCAATAAGCTCTGCATCGGTAAGGGGAACACCCTCGCCGCCGCCCAAAGAACCGTATAAAGTCATTTTGAGCGAGTTTGCCATATTGGAAATGGCATCGCGGTAAGATATACTGAAATTGCCATAGTTAGCATCCAAATCTATACTGAATGCTTCCGCAATTACATTGTTATCAAATGGGTGAATCGTACATTCCGCATATGTAACCGTTCTTTCGGTGCTTGTCCCGTCATCGCTTGTTTCCGTAACTGTTGTGGTTTTAACCTCGTAAGTTACGGGAAACATCTTGCCTGCAACAGCATTCAGCTTGTTAATCATATCATCTTTGCTTGTATTTTTCTGTTGCAGAGAAGCCGAATACGCAGAAAGGATATATGAAACATCATACCCTGCCGAACTTTGAGCATAATTGATTGTGGCTGCCATTGAGGTTTCGTAATCGTATCCGCCATTTCGGATTATGTTTTCGACCTTTGACATTGATGTGTTGTATCCGTTTTCAACAGCATTTGAAACATCAACCACCAAACTATCATAGACCGAGGTTATCGTAACGCCTTCTACCGGCTGCGTACCGTTTGTTCCGAATATGCTATCCATTATAATTGATGGGAGAGATACTATCATAACAATTAAAAAAGTCAATGATAAGCAGACGCATATCAGAATCTTAAAGAGGGTGTGCCGCATAGACCACGCAATCGAAATGGCAGCTCCGACAGGTCCGCCTGCCGCAGTACCGGCAGCGATTTGTGCGGCGGCTTTTCCGCCTTCTACGCTTGCTTTAACAGTTGCCGCCGCAGCTCTTGAAGTGGCTTCAGCACCTTTTTTAGCAGTTTCTTTTGCGGCGGTTTTGCCTGCTTCCTTTGCGGATTTAGCGGCATTTGCCGCTTGCTTTGCAGCTCCGGCATAATTATCCGAACCGTCACCAAGCTGATTTTTCTCTTGCGTTGCCATATGCGATACACCTTCCTTCATATATTTTAAGCTGATTTCTCAGCGGATTTTTTGAAAAAACAAAGCAGCCGAATAATACAATCCGACTGCATTGTTTCATTTTTTACGCTTTGGAGCTTTGATTTCCGATTTTCGTTTACCGGGTTTGCCAAAGCGTGCAGGAGTTGTTTTATAGCGAACACTGTCAACCGAAACGGTTTTAACATTCTTACCGTCTTTTTCATAAACGGGTTTACCGTTTTCGTATACAGGCTTTCTTTCAACAGCAGGTTCACCCTTAATGGAATACCATTGCTTTCCGTTAGCGTCTTCAAATACCTGATAATCGCCTTTCGGTGCGGCATATTGCGTAACATCATAGAATTTTGTTCCGCCGCCGTCACTGTGGCGAACTTCAAACTGACCTTCAGCAGCTTTCGATCCGTCAACAGATGTAATTTGCTGACCGTAGCCGGGCATGAACTCGCGGAACTGTGCCTGATTGTATGCGGCAGCATTTTCTCCGCTTTCAAACTCAGGTGCAGACGCATGAGGTTCCATTGCATACCAGCTTACGCCGTTTGAAGATTGAATGGTTGAATGAGGTGCTTCCGGTTCGTCATAGACGGCACTGTTATACCAGAGTGTATTGCTGTCGGAAGCCTCGTTTGCCATAACAACACCGTTTCCTGCCGAGGTGAGTACCGTTTCTTCCGCTATACCGGGGAAGGAAACATTCTCAGACGAAGGTGATAGATCACCGAATGTCGGATTATAGCTTTCAGACTCGTTTCCAATAAAGGACGGTGCTGAAATGCTGCCGTCTCCGATTGCTTCTGCGGACATTTGATACCAACTGTTTCCGTCAGCGTCTGTAACGGTCTGATAAGAACCTTCCGGTTCTGCAAAGCACGCACTGTTATATAAAACGGAATCTCCGTCAGCCGAGCTTGCTTCAACAATTCCGTTACCGCCAAATGAGTAGGAGGTATCATCGGGCATATCCGAAAATCCAAATGCATTGCCGTTAAATGACGGAGCCTGCACACCGTCTGCAATATCGTCTGCGGACATTTGGTACCAAGTGTTACCTGCATCATCCGTAACAACGTAGTGAGGTGCGTCCGGTTCATTATAAAACTCGCCACTGTAAAGAAGCGAACTGCCGCCATCATCCGAGCTTGCCTCAACAACACCGTTTCCTACATAGGAGAACGCCGTATCGTCAGGCATATCCGAAAAGCTGTAAGCATCTTTTTCGGACGGGACAGAGGCTATGCCGCTTTCAATATCAGCCGATTGTATCTGATACCATTCGTTGCCGTTTTCATCGGTAACAACGGAGAATGCACCATCAGGCTGATTATATACATCACTACTGTATAGAGCAGAACTGTTACCGGGAACGGTTGCTTCAAGTACGCCGTCATCGGCAGTACGAAGAACTGTACCGTCTTCCGCACCGGGAAAAATTTCTTTAACCATACCTGCTTCCGAAACATCTCCGGTGAACTCCGGTACAGAATAAAATTCTCCCGAGCCGTCGCCGCTTGCCATCTGATACCATTCGCTTCCGTCCGCTGCTTTTACAACAGAATGAGGAGCATCAGGTTTTTCAAACTGCGAAGCACTGAACAACTCTACATCAGACATTTTTCCGTCACTGCTTTCCGCTTTTGTACTTATCTGACCACCGGTAATCTGTGTATCACTCAGTTTATATCCGCCAAGCTGAGGCATATAATTGCCCAAGCTGCGGTTTGCAATCTCGCCGCCGATTGTACCGGATACATTCGGTGCTTTCGACGCAACGGACGATATTGAATCAGCGTTAAGCACAGCACCGTTTCTGGCTGCCATACCGCCGAATGCCCGTCCGACAAATCCAAGAGAACCGCCTGCCCCCATACGAGTACCGCCGTTTACAACCGCATCACGCACATAGCTGTTACCCTTGAACATATTTGCAAAGCCGGACATAAATCCGCCCGCTGCATTTCCGCCTGCCGCCGATGCAGTACCTCTGAATACACTTCCGGCACTTTTTGCACCGCCGCCAAGACCGCTGATAACTCTTGCCGCCATAAGCATTTCCATACCCATGCTGGAACCGGTCTGAGCAACATTCAATCCCATTGACGCAAGATAGCTGTCAAATTTCTGTGCAGTTTTTAAGAAAGCCAACGCACAGAACATCCATAAAAATATACTGCCTCCGCCTGTTGACAGCGCGCCGCCGTTTCCCATGAATTGTCCCATAGAACTGTTAAAGGCTCTGAGGAACCAAACATTCAAAACGAGCAGCAAAAGCTGTGATCCCACCATTCGGCACCATGCCTTAAATACATTGACAGTTGATTTTGAGGCACCCATTGCATACGCAAGAGGAGAAGTATAACATAACACGCCTACGACAATGTATCTTTCCACGGTTTCGAGTAGAAGCTTGAAATAATTCCAGCCAAGGGAAATTTCAAGAATGATAAGGAGCAGCAGCCCGACAACAGACGTTATGGCTATGAATGTCGTAAGCCCGTTACTCAATGACTGCTCTATCCCTGCAAAAGTAAAATCTTCTGAGGTCATCGCCACATCCATTAAAGCGGTATACGGCGCTCTGGCAATATCCAAAGCAATCAGAAATATCGGCTTGGCATATCCGATAAGCAAAGCAAACAAGGAACTTCTCGCAAGCAATGTCAATGGATTTTCAGCCTCCGTAATCGGTCCGCCGAAAACGCGGAATAACTGCCAAACCGTAATTAAAAAGAGAATTGCCCATGCCATATACTGCATTACATCAAATGCTTTCGTAACAAACGGGAAGTATTCTTCCATCGCCGTCAGATCGGTATTCAACGTGTTCAAAAACAGCCCTGAAACCGCATCCATAAGTTGTGATACAATACTTGAGATCCATTTGACAATTCCCTCGAATATCCAGTCAAGCAATATTTATCACCTCCGTCCTTGACATGATTTTACTTATCCGTTGTAGTTACCGCCGGAAATTAGGGGTTGCAAGTAAGTTACCACAAAGCCTAAAGAGTTAAGAATAATCCATGTGATTACAATACGCTTCAGCCAAGCGGTAGCCTCATCAACGGCACGCTGGTTTCGGGATACCATTCGGACGACCAATGCTATTGCCGCAACGGTCACGGCAACGATGGTGCTGATGGCAACAATCTGTCCGTATACATCTTTCATGATGGTGGAAAACCGGTTCCAGATTGTGTCTGCCATAACAGGCTGAACCGAAATCATAGTTCCGGATATAACAGCAACCGCTGACCAGTACATAAGACTGAGCTTATCCCGTATCTTTTTGAGTTTTACCATGTCAATTTACCTCCTTCTTCAAAAATCGGCATAAAAAAAGCCGCTTTCAAGTTTTGGGGGAAAACTCAAAAACGGCGGAGAATATGTCCGGTCCCACTTTGGGACGATACCATTATACCACTTTTATATTCGCTTGTCATCGGCATCGGTGCGCCAATTTTGTGCCAATTTTCTGCCGGAGTATTTTTCACGACAATCCCTCCAGAAGAGTAAGCATTTCAAACCAGAAATCAACATCCTTTCCGGGAGCTGCCCACAAGCGTATTGAGAGAATTGTGATTGCCTGCTCACGAAGTCTGTAATAGTGTCTCGGCGACATATCAAGCCTGTATAAAATATCCGTGAGAGACAGCTTTTCCGGCGCAATGTAGGTCTCATAAATCAAGTTATACAGCTTTTCGCCGTCATTTGGCTTTTTCTTCAGAACGGTCAGAGCTTCATTCACACGGTCAAGCAATAATCGTGATTTCTGTATGCCTGCCATTCTGCTTTCAAGCTTTCTGTTGTTCATAGACATTTCGACATCAATGTGGTCAACAAGTTCGTCAATGCCCTCAAACGGTCTGTCTAATTCCTCCGCAATTGTATCGGGGAAGCATTCAAGCATCCACGAAATCGTGCGGTAGTGTTTCAGCAGCATAAGTGTGTTATGATATGTGTTTTTCTTTCGTTCCTGCCGGGCATTACGCAGTTTTTCATCGTCAATACTCTGCTCGCCGAGTATTCCTCGGTGGGTAAGCAGGGTTATAAATGCCTCAGACTGCTTTCTGATGATATCTTCCTGCTGTTCGTATAAATTCTTTTTATTCATAGTCAAAAAACTCCTTTTCAAATTTTGTTAAGTCCACGGGTATGCACGGCCCGCGGATGTTATTCGCTTCAATAACGGGAATGGATAAATCTAATATCCTTTCGCAGTCATATTCACATATACTACAATTCTTACACGGAGAAATATACGCGCGTAATATATAGGCTGATTCTGCAACACGATTATTTTGAGCTTCATCATCTTTTGATTGACAGATATTTTTGCTGTACCAACAAATCAGCTTGTTGATATGCTCGTGATCCGAAGTCTGTTTGTGCGTATTCTGACCGTAAATGCGTATTTCTTCAAGAATACGCACAGTTTCCTCGTGTGAGGGTATTGCAGTTTCCGTATCGGTTGGATACAGTTTATTAAACACAAGGCAGCCGTAGGAGCCGGGCATTTTGTATAGAGTGAAGACATCTCTGTATTTTTGAAAGAATCTCCATACTTTCGTTTTTTCCCAGTTCCAGCGTTTGCCGAGGTTTTCGAGAGTAAGTAACGCACCGAATTTTCCATACTGAACAACCGGTGCTAAAAAAGAAAACGCATTGCCTGCGTCATTTGATACCGTGTGGCACCAAAGGTCAAGCCATGCGTCTGTTTCTTCAAATTTATAATTTAATGATACAAGTCTTTCTGTTATATTGCGTGGAAGGCAGAGGAAGCCGTATCCGTCTGTTGTGTAAACAGTCCCGTTCATACATTCCTCTCCGGAACATTTTACAACCCAATCGGTTATCTGATATGTAAGCTTTTTATTTTCGGAATTAAGCTCATATTTTATATAGCCGAGTTCCGATAGTTTGTCAAGCATTAAAAGTGCATCTGATTTTTTCTTTATACCGAGTATACTTTTAATACCGACAATACCGCCTGACCACATACCCGGTGAAACTTCGTTTTTGTATCCGCAGTAGGTGGCTATGCCTTTGCGAAACGCTGTGCGGGAGGCAAGCTTCATCCAAGCGCCCATTACGCCCTTGCCTTGGGGCAGGTGGGATCGCATAAGCTTTACCCATTCGTATTTCATAAGGCATTTCATTTTTGTTTCCTCCAAAATAAAAAAAGAGATGCATTTTCACATCTCTTTTTAGTTAGATTTATTTACTGTTTCTTTGTGTTCCCACACACCATATCAATTACTACTTTTACGACAACGTAATTTTTTATCTCTTTATTTCGGAATTTATCGCCCTCCGAATTAAAGACCGTATGCTTCACAAAGTGCTTAAAATCAAGGATTTCTACATATTTCGGTTTTGTAGCAACACTATAGTCTCCACATGGGTAGTGTTAGGAAACATATCAAAAGCACAGGCTTTCTCGGGAAGATAGCCGAATTCTGATAAAAATGCCGCATCGCGTGCAAGGGTAGACGGATTGCAGGAGACATACACTATTTTTTTAGGATTTGCCCTGATTATTGCGCGCAGTGTTTTCTCATCAGAGCCTTTTCTTGGCGGATCAAGAATCACAACCTCGGGACATACTCCTTTTTCTATCAGTGCAGGAACTGCATCCTCTGCGGATGCAGCGTAAAAATCCGCATTTTCTATGCCCTCACGTTCGGCATTCTCCTTTGCGTCCTCGATCGCTTCCTCTACAATTTCAATTCCTATAACCTTATCGGCTTTTTTTGCTGCACACAGTGAAATAGTTCCTATTCCGCAATAAATATCCATAACACATTCACTGCCATTTAAATCAGCATATTCAATGGCTCTTGCATACAGCTTTTCCGTCATTTTCGGATTAATCTGAAAAAAACTGTTCGGCGAAATTTTAAATCCGATACCGCACAGCGTATCGGAAATAGTGTCACTGCCGTAGAGCGTAATGTTTGTTCTGCCCAAAAGCTGTGACGTACCGCCGCTTACATTCAGAATTATACTTTTGATATTTTCATCTGCAGATAAAAGTTCTGCTACAAGCTTATCGGTATGGGGCAGTTGTGGATTTTCGGCACATATCATAGCCATAATACTGCCGTTTGTGTGCGAAATTCTTGTGAAAACGGATTTTACAAGCCCTTTATGAGTTTTTTCGTCATATGCCGTTATATTATTTTTATTCATATAACGGCGTACGGCGCTAAGAATTTTTTTATTTACGCTGCTGCCTGCTATGCAGTCGTCTGCTGCGGCAAGCTTATGCGAACGCTGTGCGTAAAACCCAAACTCAACTCCGTTTTTGCCGTTTGCAGCATGAAAAATCATTTTGTTTCTGTAACGTGTAACTTCTTTCGAACCGACAATATCCTCCAAACAAAAATCCGGCGCACCGCCTATTCTGCGCATGGCGTTTTCAACAATACTTCGCTTGATTTCAAGCTGGTGCGAATAATCAATGTGCATTAACTGGCAGCCTCCGCAGCTTTCATAAGAGTCACACACAGGCGTTTTTCTGTACGGCGACGGTTCAATAATTTCCACAAGCTCGCCGCTCCCAAACCTGCTTTTCAGATTTACGGCACGAAAACGTATTTTATCGCCCATGGTTGTTTGCGGAACAAAAACAGTATATCCGTCTATGCGGCAAACTCCGTTTCCTTCGGAGGAGACGGAGTCGATTTTTGCTGTATATTCATTGCCTTTTTCAATAGGTATTGCTTTTTTCATTATTCAAACTCACTTATAAGGTCATTCATACTATAAAGTCCGGCAGTTTTGCCTGCCATAAATTTTGCCGCCTTTATTGCCCCGACGGCAAAAATCTCCTTGCTTGCGGCATGGTGACTAAGCTCTATAACTTCGTCGTTTCCGGCGAAAATAACCTCATGGTCGCCGACGATTGTTCCGCCTCTGACAGAGGAAATACCGATTTCCGTACCCTTACGCTTTCTTCTTACCGAATGTCTGTCGTAGACGTATTCGGCAGGGTATGAAAGCGTCTCGTCGATTGCGTCGGCGATTGCGAGCGCAGTTCCGGAGGGGGCGTCAAGCTTTTGATTATGATGACGTTCCACAATTTCAATATCAAAATTTCCTTCAAGCAGCTTTGCTGCTTTTTTTGCAAGAGAAATCAAGAGATTTATCCCCAAACTCATATTTGCCGAAAAAAACACAGGTATTTCTTTTGCCGCTTCACTAATCTCCGCTTTTTGCTCCGCACTGTAACCGGTGGTTGCAAGTACAACCGGCAAAGAACGGCTTTTACAATAATCGAGTATGCCCGTAAGGCTTGACGGGTGCGAAAAATCAACCAGCACGTCCGCCTCTCCGGTGTATTCCGCAGGATTTTTAAACACCGGATACGAATTATTTATCTTATTGTTAATATCAATACCGGCAGCTATGCACACGCTTTCGTCAATTTCGGTCAGACGTGATATAACCTGTCCCATTTTTCCGTTACAGCCATTCATTATTATCTTTATCATTATGGCACCAATCCTTTCATTAAATAATGAGGGTGTTGCGTTGCAACACCCCTCATGCACCGTTATTTTATTAATCCCATAGCCCTCATGCTGTTTTTCAGCGTTTCGAGGTGTTCCTTCTCCATTTCGGTGAGCGGCAAACGAAGATTGCCGGCATTAAAGCCCATAAGATTCATGGCAGTTTTTACGGGTATCGGATTTACTTCAATAAACAGCGAATTAATCAAATTCAGATACTTTAACTGCATATCCTTTGCTCTTTCGGCATTGCCGTCAAAGAACGCCTGGCACATTTCGTGAGTTTCTTTTGGCATGACGTTTGCAAGCACACTTATAACGCCTTTTCCGCCGAGCGACAGAACAGGCACTATCATGTCGTCGTTTCCGGAATAAATGTACATGTCAGGAACTTCTGCCGCAACCTTGGCAGCGTAACTGATGTTTCCGCTTGCTTCTTTAATTCCGACAATATTCGGGATTTTTGACAGCTCTTTCAGAACCGGTATTGAAATATTCATACCTGTTCTTGACGGAACATTGTAAAGTATAACCGGAATACTGACAGCTTCGGCAACTGCTTTGAAATGTTCAATAAGTCCCTTTGAGCTTGTTTTATTATAGTAAGGAGTTACCTGCAAAAGTCCGTCAGCGCCGAGCTGTTCGGCTTTTTTGGAAAGCTCAACCGCGTGGGCAGTTTCATTTGAGCCTGTTCCGGCAATTACGGGAACTCTGCCTGCCGTGTGCTTTATTGCAAATTCAACCACGGCGAGGTGCTCCTCATCAGGCATTGTTGATGCTTCGCCTGTTGTTCCGCACACTATAATCGCATCGGTATGATTTTCAATCTGAAAATCAATAATGCGGCCAAATTCTTCATAATTGGTTTTGTTACCGTCAAACGGCGTAATAATCGCTACGCCGGAGCCGGTAAAAGGTAATGTTTTAGTCATAGTAATCAATCCTTTCACCATTGATATTTACTGGGTATCAGTCCATATAACCCTTAGCTGTCAAAAGTTCTGCGAGAAGCACCGCACCGCCGGCCGCACCTCTTAACGTATTGTGGCTCATGGAAACCATCTTATAATCATATTGTGTTGATTTTCTCAAACGTCCGCATGAAATCGCCATACCGCCGTCAATTTCACGTGCGGTCTTAATCTGCGGTTCGGACGGTGACTCGGCTTCGGTGTATACGTGAATAAACTGTTTCGGGGCATGGGGGAGACTAAGCTCCTGCGGAACACCCTTATATTCAGCCCACATTTTCTCTATTTCCTCAACAGACGGCTTTTCAACTCCATCCTTGAATGTAAAGAATATAGCCGCTGTGTGCCCATTTGAAACCGGAACTCTGTATGTCTGACATTCTATCTGCAATTCTGTTGACGGAACAATCTCATTTCCTACAATTTTACCCAAAATCTTATTCGGTTCAACCTCCGACTTCATTTCCTCGCCGCCGATGTACGGAATAAGGTTGTCGACCATTTCGGGCCATGTTTCAAACGTTTTTCCTGCGCCGGAAATTGCCTGATAGGTTGTTACAAGCGCATGATCAATCGGGTATTTTTCGTTAATAACCGCCATAGCCGGAAGATACGACTGCAAAGAACAGTTTGATTTCACGGCAACAAAACCTCTTTTTGTACCGAGTCTTTCGCGCTGTGCTTTGATAATTTCGATATGCTCCGGATTGATTTCGGGGATTATCATAGGTACGTCGGGAGTATGCCTGTGCGCACTGTTGTTGGAAACAACGGGACATTCGCATTTTGCGTAACGTTCCTCAAGCTCCTTGATTTCATCTTTTTTCATATCAACAGCACAGAACACAAAATCCACCATACCGGCAATTTTTTCAACATCGCCCGTTGCGTCCATAACAGTCATATCAGCAACCGATGCAGGGATTTCCTCGTCCATTGCCCATTTTTTTCCGACTGCTTCCTTGTAAGGCTTGCCGGCGCTTCTGGGCGAAGCAGCCAGAACCTTAATAGTGTACCATGGATGGTCTTTAAGCAGAGTAATAAATCTCTGTCCTACCATGCCCGTTGCTCCTATGATACCGACATTGTAATTCTGTTTCAAACTTATCATTCCTTTCAGTGTTTCAGCGATGTATATAACAAAAGCAGCGGTCTTTAAGGAAACCACTGCTCTTAATATACATACATATTAAAACGAATAGCTCCCCACCATATATGAATTAGATTAGCTCCCCATCCTATATGATGACAGTCATACTGCTCTTAACAATATGCCCAGCATATATTTTACGGCAAATATACGCTTCGGCGTTTGTTCCTTTCGCAAAAGCTTCGGCGGTCTCCGTAGACCTCAGCTTTACTACTGATAAAAAACGCACCTCTATCTTTATTGTTATTATATTATCATTATTATATGTTTATGTCAAGACTTATATCAAAATTTTTACATATTTTTAATTTTTTCTTTCAAAAAGTCCGAAAATTCATCTCTCAGATCATCTCTGCTTAATGCAAAATCAACAGTAGCCTGTAAAAATCCCTGTTTACTGCCGATATCGTAGCGTTTTCCCTCGAAATCGTATGCGTAGAGAGGTTCTTTTTCGGAAAGCAGAACAAGCGCATCGGTAAGCTGAATTTCACCGCCTGAGCCTTTCGGCGTTCTTTCAAGACACTCAAAAATCTGAGGAGTGATGATATAGCGTCCCAAAACCGCAATGTCTGACGGGGCGTTCTCAAGTTTAGGTTTTTCAACCATGCCGTTTACCTTGTAAAGTCTGCCGTCGACGTTTTCGCAATCAACTATGCCGTATTTGGAAACTGCGTCCATACCGACTTTCTGTACGCCCAGAATACTTGCGCCGCACTTGTCAAATTCATTGATAAGCTGACCGATACACGGCTTTTCGCTTACGACAACATCGTCGCCGAGCATAACCGCAAACGGCTCGTTTTGACAAAAACTCTTTGCATACAGCACGGCATGACCGAGACCTTTCTGCTCCTGCTGGCGGATAAAATGCACATCGATTTTATCCGAAACCTCGCGAACGGCCTTAAGCAGTTCCTGCTTGTTGTCGCGTTCGAGCACGGATTCCAGCTCATACGCCTTGTCAAAATGATTTACAATCGCCTCTTTGCCCCTTGAAACAATTATGAGCAAGTCCGTTATACCCGAATTTATTGCCTCTTCTGCAATGTACTGAATTGTAGGCTTATCGATAATCGGGAGCATTTCCTTGGGAACAGCCTTTGTGGCCGGCAGAAATCTTGTACCGAACCCTGCTGCCGGAATAACCGCTTTTGTAATTTTCATTATTTTAAAATTCCTTTCATAAATACATGGCTGCTGCGAAAAACACAGCAGCCCAATCTATGAATATATTAGCATATAGCAGGGGAAAAGTCAAGTCAATTTCCAGATAATGCAATTAAAGCTGTATATTAAAGATATTTTCCGCACCGTTGCTTACGGAAATGTCAAATTTTTTGCCGTCTGCGGTTATTTCGTAATCACCGTAAAAGCCTTTAAATTTTGCAGTTCCGTTGCCGTTTGTTTCGGATTCGGTGTTTGTAATCCATCTTTCGCTGAAAAGATGACGTACCATGTCGTAGGCTGGTTTTTTGCTCAGGTCAAACCGAAGCAGTCCGCCGCGGTGATAGTTTTCACCGGCTGTCATGTCTCCCTGCGGTGCAAAAGCCGCATAGCCGTCGGGCAGATTCCAGTAAATGATTGCTTCAACCGATTTGTGGCTGAACCAAATGCTGTAAAGCTGTTCAATAAGTTCCGCCTGGATTTTTTCATCCTCAGCGCTGTCTGAATATGACGGTATTGTGGTCTCGGTTATCTGAATCGGTTTTCCGAGCTTTTCATATGTATCCATTACCGCGAAAAGCGTTCTCGGATTATACATACCGGATACGTTGTTTTTTTCGTCCTCTTTACGGCAGAATACATGATACTGCATACCTACCGTATCAATGCGAAGTCCTTTTTCCAGACCGGCTTTTATCATCTGATAATATCCGCTTCTTTCAAATGCAAAATGATACCAGTTCCAAACCTGTGACGCCTCGTTTATAATAAGCTCATTGGAGGTGAAATACTTTTCAGCAAGCTTAAAATTCCAGTCGAGTACATCGCCCGAACGGAAGAACGCATTTTTATTCCAGGGATCCTGCGAGCAGAACAATTCGTTTATAACCTCCCAGCCCTTTATGCGTCCCGAATAACGCTTGGCAAGCTCCTTATAGCGTTTTTCGAGCTTTCTTTTCATATCGCCTATATCGGATTTTGATACCCAGTCCGGCTGGAAATTAAAATATGTAAGACAATGCGCTTTCGGTGTTATGCCGTATTTTTCGCAGTATTCCAGACATAAATCGGGTGCGGGACGGCGGTAGATTTTCGGACTGTCCTTTGCAAAACGAGGCTTGCCCTCAACGGGTTCAAGGTCGCTCCAATAAAACGGCAAAGTTGCTTCATTAAATACATCCTTGAATGCCGCCTTGTATTTTTCGTTTTTTTCCTCATTTTCAAACTCGTCAAGCATAAAAATATTTGCACCGTGTAAAAATTCATGCTTTTTCTGCTTGATTTGTATTTTTGCGCCGACAACGGGTTTTCCGTCTTTATCCGTCAGATTGATTGAGGCGTAACCCTTTCTGTTTTGTTCAATACCGCTTTTTACCCTGTCTGCGGTTTCGTCTTTATATTTTTCGAAATTTGTGAAAATTTCTTCGCGCCTGCTCATATGTAACCGTTCCTTTCATAAAGAAAATTTATAATGTAATTCTAACATGACGCAGGTTAAAAATCGTCCACTATATTACAGAATTTATCCACTATATTTTGGAGAAAACAGACCAAACGACAAAAAAAGAACCTCGAAAACGAGGCGTTTTCCGTGGCAAAGGGAACGGGATAACACCCTTGAAGAACTACTGCCGGCAGGCTCTTATTCTTGGATGTTTCCGATGAAAACCTTTATTGACCGTACCGTTCCGAGGTATACGGAGATAAAAGACAAGGATTTCTATTTCATTATGACTGCCGCCGATACCGAAAAGGCAAATCTTTTCCGAACTCTGAAAACTTTCAGAGGCTTTACCGAGGATTGCCTTGACGGCGCAAACGAGGCAAGTATAATATACGGCACAGGCGCATGGAATATCGGAGAAATTAAAAACACTCCGGCATATAACGACGCCTACGAAATGGGAAAACGTGTTTAATTTCTATAAAAAGGCGATGTAAAATTTTTACATCGCCTTTTTGTATCTCTGTTTTTGAGAAAAGGTCAGTTCTTTTCCACAGCCTTAAAAAGTATGCCGTCATTTTTCCCTATTCTCATTATGCCATCGGAGAAGTCACCTCCGAATAAAACTTCAATGTCATAGCTGCCGTTTAGTTTCAGTTTGGCGCTTTCGGTTTTGTTATTGTAGTTTATGGCAAAGATATAGAGTGAATTGTCATCAATAATATGCTCGGTAAACCTAATAAATTTGTTGTCGCAGTCGGCAGCGCGGCCGATGCCGGACGCTGCGGCAAGCTCTCTGTAAATAACGGAATAATCGGGCAAATCGTCTTTAAAAAACGCTCCCTGCATTTCAGCAAGGTGCTTTTCAAGCGGCAGTGTAAGAAAATACACGCTGCCTTTGCCGAGTTTGTGACGGAAAAACACGCTTTCTCCGGTTTCGTCTTTTGCCAGTATTTCCGCACGCGAATTTTCTGTCTTGAAGGAAAATGTTGTTTTTATCGGAAGCTGTTCGCCTTTGAAGTTTATGGTTCTTTCGGTGTTAATCATTTCCCTGTAAGCAATATCCACACCGGTAATCTCGGGTACGCTGCGGATAAGTCCCGTGTCTGCCGAAATAAAAAGCACTGCGCCGCTACGTACCTTGTCGAGCAGCTGTTCAAGAGCCGCAAGCGTAATGGATTTATTGCTGCTTATGCTTGGGAAAATATATAACGGCGAATCGGGTATACCATCCATTACATAAGCAAAATTTACGTCTATGTTCGCCTGTTTTGCCAGCATATACGATGCGCGCAGAGTGTGAAGCGTAATACCGCCGTCATCGCGCGGTACAAGAATAACCGCATTTTTCACATGAGGCGGCAGTACACCGTTGGGGATATGCGACAGCCTCTCTTTGAAACACAAATTTTCCTCGACTATCGGCTTGGGATTGAGGTTTTTGTCAAAAAATCCGTAATCGCTGCCGATTGTATTCCAACGATACGGCGCATAACCGAAATGTCCTTGGTCAAAAGCACACCACCACATTACTCCGTGACAGCCGTGCGCAAGAGAGGTAAGCATACACGCCCTGTAAAAATCCGCCTCTGTACGGCGTGAGCAATTCATGTATCCTATTGAGCCGAATTCCTGCACAAATGTCGGTATGCCGGATATATCTTCACTTAAATTGCATAAAAACGCCAAATCGATAATAGGCTTCATGGTGCAGAGCGGATCGGATTCTGTTCTGAATATATTATATGGGTGCATGGTATGAATATCGCACATTTCGCCGATTGTTTTTAAATTCGACGTTTCATTTTCTATGCCTGATTCGTCAAGACCGGATATAACCGGACGTGTGTTATCGCGCATTTTTATAGCGTCTGCTATTGCGCTGCACCAGACGTAAAATGTATCGGGATCATCTGCCCCGGGCATATTTTTCACCTCGTTTCCGAGGTCATATCCGACTATTGCAGAACAGTTTTTAAATCTTGAAACGAAGTATTTTACAAAACGCAGCTGCCATTTCATGACGGTGTGATCGCTCAGAAGCGCCTTTCCCTCAAATGCTGGCGGAGTATATGTTCTGAAAGACATATGTCCGGTTATCAGCCCTACTATAAGCTTTAAATCGTATTTTTTTGCAAGTTCACAGAATTTTTGGAATTTTTCACATGCATCTTCACTGACGCCTGCACGGCCGGCAGGAGTGTCGGGCAGACTATCTTCTCCGAATCCGTATTCATATACGTCACTCGGACCGTATAATGCTTTAAGCGGCTGAAAAACAGACCATAGCGGAAATACACGTAAATGTGTTATTCCCGCATTTTTCAAAAGCTTGAAGTCGTTTTCGATCGATTCAGGATTGAAATTCTCCCACATATTTATTGCGCTTTCCGACCCCCAGTAATTTATTCCCGTAAAGAATTTGCTGATTAAATTTTCGGTATTCATATTTTCCTCCGTATTGACTTTTTTTAATGTTATGGTATAATTATAGTATAATATTAAATTGAATAATTGCACTTTTTTAAGAAAAATAATACATTTTTTAATGTCTGAGGAGGGAACATGGAAAAGCTTAGAATGAAAGCGGATGAAATAACGGTACAGAAAGATGTTGTATTCAGTTATCCCGTGCATACGCATACTTATTGTGAAATGACGCTATATCTTCCGTTTGACGGAAGTATATCGGTAAATAACCGTGCTATACGTACGGACAGCGTTACGGCAATATTGGTATATCCGTCCGACTTTCATAAAATAGAAGTAAAAAACAGCAATAATGCAAAATACATCAAAATTTCATTTGATGAAAGCTGTCTTATCAAGGGCAATAACCCGGGAGCGTCACTGAAAATAAATAATATCGGTGCAGACGGCTTTTTGGCATCACTGTTTTCGGAGGCATATGAATACCGGAATGAAAAATTATATCTTCAAATGCTTATAAACACCATTGTGTTCCGTATTATGAGGGAGGGAGAGCAAATAACTGCCGTTCCGGTAAAGGGGAGGTGCAAAACCGCAGCAAAAGCAATAAAAATAATCAATGAATATTTTTGTTCGGACATAACGCTTCAGTCGGTGGCAAAAGATTTATATATAACGCCGCAGTATTTGTCGCAGGTTTTCAAAGAGGAAACGGGAATGGGTTTTTCAGCATATGTGGCACGTATGCGGTTGGAGCGTGCGGCGGCAATGCTTGCCGAAACCTCCGATTCCGTAACGGAAATATGCTTTTCGTGCGGTTACAGGAATCTTTCGCATTTTTTGAGGAGATTTAAAAAAGAATACGGCTTTTCGCCGAATTCATACAGAAATAAGATATTATACGGGGAGTGATAAAAATGTTGTATAAATTAAAGGAAAACAGAGTGTACAGAACATATCTCGGCGGAAGCCATATCGATGAATTTTACGGAAAAAGCCGATGCATGGACGGATTCTTTCCAGAGGATTGGACTGCTTCGGTCGTAAGGGCATTTAATCCGGGACGTGAAAACATTTCGGAGGGCGAGGGTATAACCGTTGATGGTCAGTATGTAAAAGAACTGGTAAACGGCGAAATGACTTGTCTGGTAAAGCTTTTGGACTCGGCGGAGCGTTTGGTGATACAGGTGCATCCGACGGTTGATTTTGCGAAAAAGTATTTTAATTCAAAGTTCGGCAAAACGGAATGTTGGTATTTTCTCAGCTGTGCGGAGAACGCATATGTATATCTGGGCTTTAAAGAGGGTGTAAGCAGGGAGGAGTGGATTTCTGCCGTGTGCCGTCAGGACATTGACGGTATGCTGTCCATGCTCAATAAGCTTCCGGTAAAAAACGGTGACTGTGTTTTTGTTGAGGGCGGTGTTCCGCACGCAATCGGAGAGGGCTGTTTTATGATAGAGGTTCAGGAACCGTCGGATCTGATGGGAGTGGTCGAAAAGAAAACGCCGTCCGATAAGGAAATTGCGGATATAAAGCTTCACGGCGGAATAGGTTTTGATAATATGCTTAAAATGTTTGCATATAAGGGCGAAAGTCTTGACGAAATCAAAGAACGGTATACATATTCGCCCAAAAAGCTTCGGGAAAATGTCTATGAAGTAATCGGTAAAAGCGTAACCGATAAATTCAGTATTCATGTTATAGAGGGCGGAGGAAAAATTACTCCGCCAAATAAAAACGGAACGGTTATTATTACTGACGGAAAAGGCAGTATTAACGGTATTGAGGTTAAAAAGGGTGATCGGCTGTTTTTTAACAGTGATGATGAGATAACAGCCGAGGGAGATTTAAAGGCTGTTATATGCTGCTGAATATTAAGTGAAGTTTTCCGGCGTTTTTGAAAAAATACAGCCGCAGTAATTTTGCCTGTACAGACCGTAGATTTGAGATAATTCGCATGAACGCTTGTAGCCGTTTCTTTTCTTAAAATCGGAGAACAGATATTTAACGCCGTATTCCTCTGATAGCCTGCTGCCGATTTCGTTCAGCTTTGCGGCATTTTTGTGGGGACTTATGGACAGTGTGGTGGTGAAATAGTCAAAGCCGCCCAGCTTTGCCGCCGCCGCACTTTCACGCAGTCTCATTTCATAGCAGATAAAGCAGCGTTCGCCGCCCTCCGGCAGCGATTCCATGCCCTTTACAGCATCAAAGAAAAGTCTGTTGTCGTAATTCCCTTCAATAATCCTTACATCACCCTCATGCGGAAGCTTATGCACAAGATTTTTCAGCTCGTTTAAACGGAAACGAAACTCACTTTCGGGAGAAATGTTCGGGTTGTAGAAGAAAATTGTTATCTCAAAATATTTGCTCAGATATTCAAGCACATAGCTTGAACAAGGCGCACAGCAGGCGTGTAAAAGTAAAGACGGTTTTTTTTTGAGCGCTGTTACTTTTTCAAGCTCCTTGTCGAGAATAATCTGATAATTTGTTTTCATAATTAATCACCTTTGTAGATTATACCACATCCAAAAGAAAAAAACAACGCTTTTTAAGGAAATTTAACTTTCGGAAATTTCCCTAAAAAGCGTTGCAATTGTATGTACGTTATGATATAATTAATGCATATGGCAAATTTACTGCGTGCTTTGCGCAGAAAGGAAGGTTTATCAAATGAAAAAAATCAGTGTTTACGATGATTTGAAATCAAACGTTTATCCGGGACGCGGAATAATAATAGGAAAAAGCGCGGACGGAAAGCACGCCGCGGCAGCGTACTTTATTATGGGCAGAAGCGTTAATAGCCGTAACCGCGTGTTTGTTGAGGACGGTGATGGTATACGCACACAAGCATTTGACCCGTCAAAGCTTGAGGATCCGCATCTGATAATATATGCGCCTGTAAGAGTTTTGGGAAATAAAACAATCGTTACAAACGGCGATCAGACCGACACGATTTATGAACTTATGAATCAGCAGATGACCTTCGAGCAGGCTTTAAGAACAAGGGAGTTTGAGGACGACGCTCCGAATTTCACACCGAGAATTTCAGGCATTATAAAGACGGATAACGATAATTTCAATTATGCCATGTCTATTTTAAAAAGCGATGACGGGGATTCTTCGTCATGTATAAGACACACCTTTACTTACCATAATCCGAGAAACGGAGAGGGACGCTTTATTCACACCTATATGGGTGACGGAAATCCGCTGCCGTCGTTTGAGGGTGAGCCGGTAAAGGTGGAAATTCCCGACGATATAGACGAATTTACAAACGGACTTTGGGATTCGCTTAATGAGGATAACAAGGTTTCGCTGTTTGTGAGATATATTAATCTTGAAACAGGCAAAACAGAAACGAGAATAGTCAATAAAAATAAGTAAGGAGCTTACAAATGAAAGAACTGGAACTGAAATACGGATGTAACCCAAACCAAAAGCCGTCAAGGGTTTTTATGGAGAACGGCGATTTGCCGTTTGAGGCGCTCTGCGGCAAACCGGGATATATAAATCTTTTGGACGCATTAAACGGATATCAGCTTGTTAAGGAACTGAAAAAAGCAACAAACCTCCCGGCGGCAACGTCGTTTAAGCACGTTTCGCCGGCGGGAGCAGCGGTGGGACTGCCTTTGTCGGATACGTTAAAAAAAATCTATTTTGTTGACGGTACCGAGCTTACACCGCTTGCAAATGCTTATGCAAGGGCAAGAGGCGCTGACAGAATGTCCTCGTTCGGTGATTTTATCGCACTGTCGGACGAATGTGACAAGGCAACTGCATTGCTTATAAAAAAAGAAGTGTCGGACGGAATTATAGCGCCGTCATATTCGGAGGAGGCGCTGGAAATATTAAAGGCGAAGAAAAAGGGTAATTACTGCATATTGAAAATTAATCCGTCATATGTGCCGGCTCCGGTTGAGCGCAAGCAGGTTTACGGTGTGACCTTTGAGCAGGGCAGAAATGAGCTTGATATAAACGAGGAATTGCTTTCAAATGTTGTTACGGATAATAAGGAATTGCCGGAGAATGCAAAAAGAGATTTGATGATTTCGCTTATAACCCTGAAATATACGCAGTCGAACAGTGTCTGCTACGTAAAGGACGGGCAGGCTATCGGAATAGGAGCAGGTCAGCAGTCAAGAATACACTGTACTCGCCTTGCCGGAAACAAAGCCGACATCTGGTGGCTGCGCCAAAGTCCGAAGGTACTGGGTTTGCAATTTGTTGACGGCATAAGGCGTGCCGACAGAGATAACACAATAGACGTCTATATATCGGACGAATACGAGGACGTTCTTGCAGACGGAACATGGCAGAAGCTGTTCAAGGTAAAGCCGGAGGTGTTCACAAAGGAAGAAAAGAAAGAGTGGCTTGCGAAGAATACAGGCGTTTCGCTCGGTTCAGATGCGTTCTTCCCATTTGGCGACAACATAGAGCGCGCGCATAAGAGCGGTGTTGAATATATCGCACAGCCGGGCGGTTCGGTTCGTGACGATAATGTTATTGAGACCTGCAACAAATACAATATGGCAATGGCATTTACAGGAATAAGACTGTTCCATCATTAATGACAGATAATTGTAAAATACCGCCTCATCAGTCACTGCGTGACAGTTGCTTTTTTCAGGCTAAGCTTTGTGCTTTACAGCACAGAAAGGAATGGTTATAAAAATGCAATTAAAAGAAATTATGGAAAGACTGGATTTTCCGCAGGAAGCGATCAATTACCTTTTGGCAGCGGAAAATGAGTACAATTCGGAACTTATTGCGGCGGCAGCAAAAGATTTTTGTTATGAAAACTGTACGGTAAACGATGCGTTTGATAAAATAAAGGCTATGAATACCGGTGTCAACGTATATACGGAACAGCTTATATTTTTTCTTCATGCGGCAAACCCGCTTTTGGAAAGATATAAAGCGGCAGGTATAGACGAGAAGATATTCTGGGATTCAATACAAGATTTAAAATGGAAGCTTGAAGAATGCCACAGAGTATATGGAATATGGGGAACATTCGTAGGATTTTGGTTTCCTGATTTTTATCATTTGAAACGTTTTGCACTCGGACGCTTGCAGTTTGAAAAGGCAAAATTCAAATGTGAAGAATATACCGGAAAAGGTATACATTTGAAAAAGGGCGATGCTGTTTATAATGTCCACATTCCGTCATCAGGAAAGCTGGATATGGATTCGGTGGTACAGTCAATGAAAAAAGCTTATGAATTTTATCATGAAAGCGGAAATATGGCGATTGTGTGTTATTCGTGGCTGCTGGATAAGGATTTAAGAGAGGCTTTTCCGGAAAATTCAAATATAAAAAAATTCGGAGACTGTTTTGATATTATAATGAAAAGTGAAAACGACACATTTGAAGATGCATGGAGAGTATTTTCAAAAAATTATGACGGCGACACCTCGGCGCTGCCAAAGAAAACAGCGCTTCAAAAAAATGTGGCAAAATGGCTTGAAAAAGGTATTAAAACCGGAGCAGGCTATGGGGTTACTGTGTTTGATGGCAAAAAGATACATATTTAATATTGATACATATGATAATCGGCTGATTATTGATTAAGTAAGGAGATTTTTTGGTATGGATATATTGGTAGTAGGCGGCGGCGGCAGAGAACATACAATCGTCTGGAAGATTGCACAGTCACCGCTGGCAGGAAAAATATACTGTGCGCCCGGCAACGGTGGCATTGCGGAAATTGCCGAATGTGTTGACATAAGCGCAACGGACATTGAGGGTATAGTAAACTTTGCCAAAGAAAAAAATGTCGGTTTGGTTATGGTTGCGCCCGACGATCCGCTTGTTATGGGAATGGTTGACGCACTGGAGAAAGAGGGAATACGCGCTTTTGGCCCGCGTGCAAATGCAGCGGTTATCGAGGGCAGCAAGGTATTTTCAAAGGACTTAATGAAAAAGTACAATATTCCGACAGCGGGTTATGAGGTATTTACGGAATCCGATAAGGCGATTGAATATATAAAGCGGCAAAACAGCTATCCGGCGGTAATAAAGGCTGAGGGACTGGCTCTCGGCAAGGGCGTAATTATTGCGCAGAATGAGGCCGAAGCGGTTGACGGAATAAAGGAAATAATGGAGGATAAGAAGTTCGGTGACAGCGGAAACAGAGTTGTTATCGAAGAATTTCTCACAGGGCCGGAGGTTTCCGTACTTGCTTTTACCGACGGAAAAACTGTAAAGCCTATGGTTTCCGCACAGGATCACAAGCGTGCGTATGATAATGACGAAGGTCTGAATACGGGCGGGATGGGAACATTTTCGCCGAGCCGGCTTTATGACGAAGAAAAGGCGGAGGAATGTATGAAAAATATTTTTCTGCCGACAATAGAAGCAATGAACAAAGAGGGCAGAACCTTTAAGGGCGTGTTGTATTTCGGACTTATGATGACCCGTTCGGGCGTCAAGGTAATCGAATACAATTGCCGGTTCGGCGATCCGGAAACACAGGTCGTTCTTCCGAGACTTAAAACCGACCTTGTAGAGATTATGGAGGCGGTTATTGACGAAAGACTTGCAGATCTGGACATCGAATGGGAGGATAATGCGGCAGTATGCGTTGTTATGGCATCGGGCGGCTATCCCGTATCATACAAAAAAGGCTATGAAATAAGCGGAATTAAGGACGCAGAGGATTTGGGCGATATAGTAGTGTTCCATGCCGGAACAAAAGCGGATAAGGGAAAAATCGTTACAAACGGCGGACGTGTTCTTGGTGTTACGGCAATCGGTCAGAATCTTGACAGCGCAATCAGGCACGCATATGAGGGCGTATCGAAAATCTCGTTTAAGGACGAATTTCACAGAAATGATATAGGCATAAAGAAATATCACTAAACTGTTTGCTAACATATGGCAGAATGGAGATTAACATGAAAAGACAGGACTACATAACGTGGGACGAATATTTTATGGGAATTGCAATTTTAAGCGCCGAACGCAGCAAGGATAACAATTCACAGGTAGGCGCCTGCATTGTAAGTCCGAATAATAAAATTTTGTCTTTGGGATATAACGGAATGCCGCTTGGCTGCAATGATGACGATATGCCGTGGGAGCGGCAGGGCAGACCGCTCGATACAAAATATATGTATGTGTGCCATGCGGAAATGAATGCGATTTTAAACAGTAATATAGGTTCGCTTGCGGGTGCAAAAGTGTACGTAACACTGTTTCCGTGCAATGAATGTGCAAAAGCAATCATTCAGACCGGAATAAAGGAAATTGTGTATATGTCCGATAAATATGCAGATTCCGACAGCGTTACCGCATCGAAAAAAATGTTTGATATGGTTGGCATAAAGTATCGTATGTATAAGCCGAGCGGCCGAAGACTTGTTCTGGAGCTGTAAAAACACATAAGGAGATGATTGGCGTGGAATACACGGAGGATACTTTAAGCAAAAAAGAAATATTTGACGGAAAGGTAATCAGCCTGCGCGTTGAACAGGTTAAATTATGCGACGGACGCGTGGAGGACAGAGAGATAGTTGCTCATAACGGTGGAGTGGGCGTTATTGCGTTTGACGATGACAATAATGTGTTCATGGTTCGACAGTATCGTCTGGCGGCACGCCGGAGTATGCTTGAAATCCCTGCCGGAAAGCTGGAAAAGGGCGAGGATCCGTTTGAATGCGGAAAACGTGAGCTTACTGAGGAAACAGGTTATCGTGCAAAGCATTTTGAGCATTTGGGAGAGTTTTTCGTATCTCCCGGCTATTGTGAGGAAAAAATAAATTTATATCTTGCGCGCGATCTGGAGTTTGTCGGACAGCATCTTGATGACGGCGAGTTTTTAAACGTTGAAAAATACAGCATGGATGAGCTTACCGATATGGTTATAAACAATAAAATCAACGATGCAAAAACCGTTATCGCAATTCTTAAAGCGGCAATGATAAACAACTCAAATAATGAATAAATATTCATTATTTGAGCGCTTTTTTTGAGAAAGATTCACAAAACATATGGAATAATGCATAAATATTAGACCATGCTTTATTTTAATGTATATAATTTACACAAAAAAATAATAAATGTTTGCAAGTAAACGTTTTTTTTGATATTATAATATATATTTATAAAAGTAACGGAGGTAATTGAAATGCCCGGATGGTTAATGAGCGCCGCACAGGGATTAAGCTCCACCTTTATAGAGGGAGGAAGATGGCACTGGTTTGTAAGCGGCTTGGGGTATACGCTGCTTATATCGTTTTTCAGCGTTATTCTCGGATTGATTATTGGCGTTGTGATGGCGCTGGGAAGATTGTCAAAGCATAAGCTTTTCAATGCTTTATCCGGCATATATATTGATATAATAAGAGGAACCCCGACAATGGTTCAGCTGCTTATTATTTACTTTATAATTTTCGGTTCAATCACGATACCGAAATGGATTGTCGGCGTAATAGCGTTCGGCGTAAACAGCGGTGCGTATATGGCGGAAATCGTAAGAGGCGGCATACTGTCGGTAAATGCAGGGCAGTCCGAGGCGGGATATTCGCTCGGAATGTCGCAGGGCCAGACGATGCGTTATATCATAATGCCGCAGGCTGTGAAGAATATTCTTCCTGCTATGGGCAATGAGTTTGTGGTGCTTATAAAGGAAACTGCAGTAATGGGTATGATTTCAAATATCGATCTTGTCGGTGCGGCAAGAAAGGTGCAGAGCCTTACATACGATTATTTGTGGCCGCTTTTGTCGATTGCTGTGATATATTATGTTGTGATTAAGATCATCAGCACGATTCTCGGCAAAGTAGAAGCGTCAATGAGAAAGTCCGACAAGAGATAGGAGGGCGCATAATGATTAAAATAAGCGGTTTAAAGAAAAGCTTCGGCGATCTGGAGGTTTTAAAGGGAATTGACCAGCATATAAAAAAAGGCGAAAAGGTAGCTGTAATAGGACCGTCCGGTTCAGGAAAATCAACCTTTTTAAGATGCATTAACCGTCTGGAAACACCGACAGAGGGCGAAATACTTATCGAAGGCGAGAGTATAACCGATAAAAATACAAATATTAATCATATTCGTGAAAAAATGGGAATGGTGTTTCAGCAGTTTAATCTGTTTCCGCACCTGAGCATTTTGGAGAATATAACGCTTGCTCCGATGAAGGTTAAGGGATTGAAACAGGAGGAAGCCGAAAAACGTGCGCGTGAGCTTTTGGAAAAAGTCGGGTTGGCTGATAAAGCGGAATCATATCCCGCGCAGCTTTCCGGCGGACAGCAGCAGAGAATTGCAATTGCGAGAGCGCTTGCAATGGAGCCGGATATAATGCTCTTTGACGAACCGACTTCCGCGCTTGATCCGGAAATGGTGGGCGAGGTTTTGGCGGTAATGAAAGACCTTGCAGACGCCGGCATGACAATGGTAGTAGTAACTCACGAAATGGGATTTGCGCGCGAGGTTGCATCGAGAGTTCTGTTTATGGACGAGGGATATGTTATGGAGGAGGGTACTCCGTCAGAGATATTTGACAATCCGCAGAACAAGAGAACACAGGAATTTTTGAGCAAGGTGTTAAAATAATGTACGGTTCAGATTGAAAAATCTGTTCAGATAAAAATTATAAATATTCAGGAGGACTAAAAAATGAAAAAAGGTTTATTAAAGTTTATATCAGTAACAGCTGTTGCTGTAATGTGTGCGTCGGCTTTGGCAGGCTGCGGAAATACAAACACAGCTAAAAAGACAGATTCGGAAAAAGCTCCGGCATCAGATAAGAAAGAAACGCTTGTAATGGGTACAAACGCTGAATTTCAGCCGTTTGAATTTGTAGTATCTGGTTCGGAAGGGCTTGTAGGCGAATTTGACGGTATTGACGTAGCTATTGCAAAGAACATTGCAGATAAGGAAGGCAAAGAGCTGAAAATTGAGAATATGCAGTTTGACGGACTTATTGCCGCATTAAGCTCGGGTAAGGTTGACTTTGTAGCGGCAGGAATGACTGCAAAAGAAGAAAGAAAGAAGAACGTTGACTTCTCGGATACGTATTATGTAGCTTCGCAGGTAATCGTTACAGGTGCGGACAACACAGACATCACAAAGGCAGAGGATCTTAAAAACGGCAAGACAGTCGGCGTAGTTCTCGGCTACACAGGCGACAGTGTTGTAACAGAGGATTTGGCTGTTCCGGAGGACAAAATCACACGTGCAAACCGCGGTATTGATCTTGTGCAGGACGTAAAGAACGGTAAGCTTGACGCAGTGGTTATTGACTCTGCAACAGGTAAGGCTCTTGCTGAAAAGAACGGCTTAAAGGTTGTTGAAGATGCAGAAGCTTTTGAAACAGAAGAATATGCAATCGCTGTAAAGAAAGGCAACACAGAGCTTCTTGATAAGATTAACAAGACTCTTTCGGAAATGAAAGCAAACGGCGAAATCGATAAGCTGGCTGAAAAATATAACTAATCAAACAACGGCTGAACCGAAACGGTTCAGCCGTTGTTGTTGCGTGTTTTTTTGAGTTTGCGGAGTATGGCGCTTAACTTGGCGGTGAAAGTCCGCTATGAGCGTATCTCAAAGGGGACTCAAAATTGCTATCAATAAGGACAGGATAAAGAGAAAAGGGGCTGTTATTACTAGCAGACCACTATCTAAAAGTACATACTGAAATATGAATTGAACAGCTGTGTACCGAACGGTAGCAGGTGGTGAGAGAGGGGAAACTCATTAAGAGTCAGCCTCTGTCCGATTGCATAAAAATTCTGTTCTGAAACGGTTTTTTTCGGAATATAAAAGAGAAGCTGAAAAATATTTTTTTACAGCTCCCTTTTAGCAAACAAAGCTATATTCCGAAAATCTCCTTGATTTTTTCGGTAACTCCGTATTCGTTATTGGATTTACACTCATATTTACATATTTTTTTCAATTCGGGATATGCGTTTGCCATTGCATACGATTCACCGCATTCACGCAACATTTCATAATCATTCATATAATCGCCGAATGCGGCACATTCCTCACGTTTTATGCCGTATATATCGCGTATTTTACGTATTGCATTGCCCTTTGAAACACCGCGTTTCATAATATCCAGCCATACATTGCCCGACAAAATCGGCACAGCGTCACGCTCCGTAAAGCTTATCGCATTTACTGCTTTTTCTGCGCCGTCCGGCACATATACTGCAATTTTAAGAACCTCGTCCTTATCCAATACACTGCGGAAGTTATCGACAACCTTATAACGGTGATAGTATCGTTCAACCTCCGCTTTAGCGACGCTGTCAAGGCTGTACGTGTACGCATATTTTTCGCCGCATAAAATAGGGTGAAAACCGCGGTATTTTTCAAGCTCCGTTAAAATACGGTAAACATCGTCTATGGGCATGGGCGAAGAAAATATCTTTTTACCCTTGTCAAAGGCGATTGAACCATTTTCGGCAATTATCATAATGTCATCTCCGAAATCATCGCGGAGCGTTGCATACTGCCGTCCGCTGGCAACCGCAAAAAATACGCCGCGGCGGTCAAGCTCGGATATTACGTGCTTGAAATCGGGCGGCAGACGCTTTTTATCGTCTACCAATGTTCCGTCAATATCGGACGCTATAAATTTAATCATAACACTCATTCCTTATATATATTGTAGAATGACACAAAAAGGGAACAACTAAGTTCCCTCTTTGGATTCAAAATAAATGAGCAAGTCTGTAAGCCGGGTTCTGTATCGGACGGTCATCTATCTAATCGTACCGTTACCGGCACGCTCAAGCCTTTTGAGGGAAAACGCCGAGCAAGCTTAACATTCCCAAAGTTGCTTCGGATAGGGTTTACACGGGAATTCAGTTACCATCTTCCCTGTGCGCTCTTACCGCACATTTCCACACTTACTTCCCTTGGGGGAAGCGTTTATTTTCTGTTGCACTATCCCTGGAGTCGCCTCCGCCGGCCGTTAGCCGGTATCCTGCTCTGTGAAGCCCGGACTTTCCTCATCCGCATTATGCGGACGCGACCGTCTGACTTACTCATGCTGTATTATACCCTACATTATACAAAAAGTCAAACAAAAGCCGCCAAATACGGCAAAATGCCGTAAAATTACAATATATTTTCCATATAATCGGCATTTTGTAAAGATTTAAAGCTCAATATCGTTTTCAAAAGCCTCCTGCATTATAAGACGGATTTTATCCTCGCCGTCGGATTTCGGCAGAAGCGATGTAAGGTTTTGATGTTTTTTATCGTCAATTCTGTCACCGAATGAAATTACACCCTTTTTTCGTTTTCAAGGGAAACGGGAGTGAGAAATATTTTATCCATAGTATGTATTTTAACTGCAATTTTCGTTTCTTCAACAAGCCGCGGCAGACATAGATTTATATATCCGTCGCAGCGCAGGTATCTGCCGATACATTCAATTCCGTTAAGCTGAGGTCTGCCGCCGCATAACGGCATAAATTGAGAAAGCTTTTCCATTATATTGGCTTTATGGCAATATGTCAAGGGTTTTTTATATATTTGTCAATGCCGTCTGCAATTGCTTTACCTATTTTATCCGACTCGCTTTGAAGTATGGCAAGGTCGCTTGTATTATCGAAAAATCCTATTTCAAGATAACCGCAGGTAACGGGCGATTTGCAGAAAGCTATAAGTTCCGGCTCACCGCCGATTGAACCTCCGCCATGACGGCTGAGACTTGTTGTGTTTACAATTTCGTCATTAATTATTTTTCCGAGTTTATTTCCATCATCGGCATATGAGGAGGAAATACCTTTCTGGTCATAAGGTCCTTCAAGCGTAATATAAGCGCTGCCGCTGCCGCCGCCCGCATTGGAATGAACGCATAAGAACAGCGCGGCATCGGGTGAGGCAGATGTGTCTTTATTGGGATAGCAGTATTTCAGCCGCTGTGTAATCGACGGGTTTTCGTCGTTTGATGTACGTGTAAGCCTTACGGTGTAACCGAACTGTTCAAGATATTTCTTGGCAGCAAGACAGTTTTGAAGATTTATATCCGGCTCTTTATCTCTGTCTCCGTTTGCTATCGGATACCAGCACGCGCCGTTCGGTGTAACTCTGCCGTTACAGCCGCTGCCCTCACAATCCTGCCATACACTGTTCTTTTTCCAGTGCCGCCATTCGCCCCACTGACCTTTGGCGCTGTTGTATACCCAGCCGTAGTTTTCCTTTTCTTCTGCGGACATACTGCCGGAAGATTTTCCGTGTCCGGGGTCAAGCACAATAACCTTTTTTTCAGCCGTCTGCGGTTCGTCGGACGTTTCATTACCGGAAACGATATTAAGCATTTCCTTTGCCTTTGTGCTGCCCTCTATTATGTTTGAACCGCCCGAGACGTCCGTAAATGTGTATTTATAAGTATTGTCGGTATAATCGCAGGCTGCATTAATAAAGCTTCTCAGAGATTCTGCCGGAATTATGTTATATTTATCGGAATAAAAATTTTCGATTTGTTCTCCGTTTATAAATAGGCTGTATGCAGGCTTTCTGAGCTTTGTTCCGGCCTTTATCGAGGAAAAATCTTCGGGGGTGGATTTAACCTCCTTTACCTCCGGTAAATCAAGCGTAATGTTTCCGAGAGAGGACGTCAGCGTTACTCCGAACGGTTCAAGATCCTCCGCGGCAATAAAAACTCTGCCGTCATAGCCGTATGACGGAATTTTTATATCGTTTATATACACCTTTGCATTTGTTTCCGTTAAAATTCCGACAGCTGCGGAATGTTTGGCAAAATTTTTTGAATTCATTATAAATAATACCGCAGCTTCCAATACTATTAAAACAATGAGTATAAGGAATACAATGCGGAATATGTTTTTCTTTTTTGTCAAATATAACAATCCTTTCGCATTTATATATATTATAATAACACATAATTACAAAATATTCAAGAAAAATTGACAAAATGCTCAGAGACAAATATAATATATAATTGTGTGAAGAATTGTATCTTACAGAAAGGAATGACCATAAGAATGAAATATATTTATCAGCTTTCGTCAATTCTTGCGGTGACGTTTGTCGGAGAAATAATGCACCATTTTATTCCGCTGCCGGTACCGGCGAGTATATACGGACTTATAATAATGCTTATATGCCTTTGTACAGGCATTATAAAGCTTGACAAGGTGGAAAGCGCCGGTGATTTTATGATAGAAATTATGCCAATGATGTTTATTCCCGGAGGAGTTGGACTGATACTGGCATGGGGAGAATTGAGGAAAATTTTAATTCCGGTTACGGTTATAACGATTCTGACAACCATTATTGTAATGGGCGTGACGGGCAAGGTGACGGAGCTGGTTATGAAGCTTGACAGGAGACACAGAGATGAATGAAATATTTTTAGATAACGTATACATGGGAACGGTAGTGAGTATAGCGGCGTATATTTCGGGCGAAATGCTTAAAAAGAAGTTTAAATTTGTAAATCCGCTGCTTATGGCAATTATTTTAATAATTGCGCTGCTGCAAGTGTTGGGCATAGATTATGAGGTATACAACAATGGTGCGAAATATATCACATATCTGCTCACTCCGGCAACGGTCTGTCTTGCGATACCGCTGTATCGGCAGATAAACATTTTAAAATCGCATTTTAAAGAAATTATAATCGGGATATGCTCGGGAGTGGCAGCAAGTATGGGAAGTATATTTGTCATGGCAAAGCTTTTTGCACTGTCACATGAGCAGTATGTGACGCTCTTGCCTAAATCCATTACAACGGCAATCGGTACGGATTTGAGTGTGGAAATTGGCGGAATAAGCACAATTACGATTGCGGTTATTGTTATAACGGGTGTGTTGGGGAATCTTATAGCGGAACGTATTTTAAAGCTGTTTAAGATAACGAATCCCGTTGCAAAGGGTTTGGCAATCGGTACGGCGGCGCACGCAATCGGTACGTCAAAAGCCATGGAAATCGGTAAAATCGAGGGCGCTATGAGCAGCTTGTCAATCGTGGTTGCGGGGCTGATTACGGTAGCAGCGGCATCATTTTTTGCGAATTTAGTGTGATTAACTATATATGGACAAACAATATCAAAAAAAATAGCAATAACACAAAATATTGTGTAATGTGCCGAATATCAAATAATTTATTGACAATCGGTCAATAATATGCTATATTGAGGTTAAACAAGGACGTTTGCTGCGGACACAATTACAATTAAAGTGTAGAAAACGTTTTTCGGCAGCTCTTGATAGGGGTTGCCTTTTTATATCTAAGGAGGGTGTTAAATGAACTTTGAAGAATGGAATGGGTTTGAGGACGGAAAATGGTGCAACAGTGTAAACGTACGTGATTTCATCCAGAAAAACTATACGCTCTATGAGGGCGGCGGAGATTTCCTTGAAGGCGCTACCGATGCAACAGGCAAATTATGGTCGCAGGTGGCAGAACTTTCTAAAAAGGAAATAGAAGCCGGCGGTGTTCTTGATATGGATACAAAGGTGGTTTCTACTATAACCTCGCATGGTGCGGGTTATATTGATAAAGATCTTGAACAGATTGTAGGCTTGCAGACAGATAAGCCGTTTAAGCGTTCATTGCAGCCGTTCGGAGGTATCAGAATGGCGCAGAATGCCTGCAAGGCATACGGCTATGAGGTTGACCCCGAGGTTGTTCATATTTTTACGGATTACAGAAAAACTCATAACCAGGGTGTTTTTGACGTATATACTCCCGAAATGAGAATGGCGAGAAAATCAGCTATAATAACAGGACTTCCCGATGCGTACGGCAGAGGAAGAATTATAGGAGATTACAGAAGAATTGCGCTTTACGGCGTTGATTATCTGATACAGGACAAGCAGCATCAGAAGGATACTTCGCTTGTCAGAATGACATCTAAAAACATTCGTTTAAGAGAAGAACTTGCGGAGCAGCTTCGTGCATTGGAAGAATTAAAGGAGCTCGGGCAGATTTACGGTTATGATATATCGCGTCCGGCAAAGAACGCAAAGGAAGCTATACAGTGGCTCTACTTTGGTTATCTTGCGGCAGTTAAAGAGCAGAACGGTGCGGCAATGAGCTTGGGAAGAACATCTACTTTCCTTGATATTTATATTGAACGTGATTTGAAGAACGGCGTAATCACAGAAAAGCAGGCACAGGAATATATAGATCATTTCATCATGAAATTAAGACTTGTCCGCTTTGCAAGAACACCCGAATACAACGAACTGTTCTCAGGCGACCCGACATGGGTTACGGAATCAATCGGCGGAATCGGTATAGACGGACGTCCGCTTGTAACCAAAAACTCATTCAGATACCTGCATACCCTCGAAAATCTCGGAACAGCTCCCGAACCGAACATGACGGTTCTGTGGTCAACAAGACTTCCGAGAGCGTTTAAGGAATACTGTGCGGAAATGTCAATAAAGACTTCTGCAATACAGTACGAAAATGATGATTTAATGCGTGTGACACACGGCGACGATTATGCCATTGCGTGCTGTGTATCTTCAATGCGCGTAGGAAAGGAAATGCAGTTCTTCGGCGCAAGAGCAAACCTGGCAAAGTGCTTGCTTTATGCGATAAACGGCGGTGTTGATGAACGTATGAAGGTTCAGGTAGGACCTAAGTACAGACGCTGCGAGGGCGAATATCTCGATTATGACGACGTTATGGAAAAATACGACGACATGATGGAATGGCTTGCGGGACTGTATGTAAACACATTGAATATAATCCATTATATGCACGATAAATACTGCTATGAAAAGCTTCAGATGGCTCTTCACGACAGAGATGTAAAGCGTTGGTTTGCAACCGGAATAGCGGGTCTGTCGGTTGTTGCAGACTCACTGAGCGCAATTAAATATGCAAAGGTTAAGACAATACGTGACGAGGACGGAATCGTTGTTGATTATGAGGTTGAGGGAGACTTCCCGAAGTACGGTAACAATGACGACCGTGTTGACTCGATAGCGGTGCAGATTGTAAAGACCTTTATGGATAAGATAAGAAAGCATCACACATATCGTGACAGTATTCCTACAATGTCAATTCTTACAATAACATCGAATGTTGTATATGGCAAAAAGACAGGAAACACGCCTGACGGAAGAAAAGCCGGAGTTCCGCTTGCACCCGGTGCAAACCCCATGCACGGACGTGACAAAAACGGTGCAGTTGCATCGCTTGCATCGGTAGCAAAGCTTCCGTTTAAGGATGCGCAGGACGGTATTTCAAATACTTTCTCGATTATACCGGACGCACTTGGTAAGAACGATCGTATATTCGTAGGAGATTTGGACATAGAGCTTAATCTTGACAATGGCTGCTGCGAGGACGTAGTTGAATAAAGGAAAGGAATGATTTGTTATGGCAAGCAAACAGCAGATAGATAATTTGGTAGACTTACTGGACGGATATGCCGAAAAAGGCGGACATCACCTTAATGTTAATGTATTCAACCGTGAGACATTACTGGACGCACAGGCACACCCGGAAAAGTATCCGCAGCTGACGGTACGTGTATCGGGCTATGCGGTTAACTTCATCAAGCTGACAAAGGAACAGCAGGATGACGTTATTTCCAGAACATTTCACGATAAAATCTGACGGTTTACAAAGGAATGTAAAATAATACGGAACGGATAAAATACCGCGGTCAGCATAAAGACCGCGGTTTGTCCGCAAGCGGCGGTATAGGCTGTTTAACTGTACCGCCGTATGACGTTCGGTGGAATTTTTTATATTCCTTTAGATATAGGGGAGTGATGTAAAGGTGAAAGGATATATACACAGTCTCGAATCATTCGGCACGGTTGACGGGCCGGGAATACGATTTGTAGTGTTTTTCCAAGGGTGTCCGATGCGGTGCGCGTATTGTCATAATCCCGATACGTGGCAGCCGATGACGGGCAATGTAATGAGCGTTAACGATATACTTCTGAATTATGAAAACTACCGTTCTTTTCTGAAAAACGGCGGAATTACCGCAACCGGAGGGGAGCCGATGCTTCAGCTGGACTTTCTCACGGAGCTTTTTAAGAAAGCGAAAGCAAGGAAAATCCATACCTGTCTTGATACGTCCGGGGCTGTTTTTTCGGAGCAGCTGATGCTGAAAATAGATGAGCTGATGAAGTATACAGACCTGGTTATGCTTGATATAAAGCACATTGACAGCGAAAAGCATACCGCACTTACGGGACGCAGCAATAAGAATATAATAGAATTTGCGAAGTATCTTGATAAAATTAATAAACCTGTGTGGATTCGCCACGTTGTCGTGCCGGGGATTACGAACGATAAGGAATCGCTGACACGTTTGGGTGAGTTTATAGGCAGGCTGAAAAACGTAAAAGCGCTTGATGTGCTGCCGTATCATGATATGGGAAAGAAAAAGTATGAGGCGCTAAATATAGACTACGCCTTAAAGGACACTCCAAATGTCACCGGAAGAGAAGCAATGGAGGCAAAGGAGACTATTCTTGCAGGAGCAAGAAAGGTGCGAAGGGGACAATAATTTTCAACGTGAAACATATTTTTTTTATCATTTTAAAAAGGACTGTAAAATCATTTTTTACAGTCCTTTTTACATCCCCTAAATTACTTACCTGCTAAAAATTCGTTAATTGTTTTAACTAATTCGTCGGCGTCAACACCGTGAACCTGGCAAGCTTCCTCAATAGATTCGCCCTGTGATGCGGGGCAGCCGAGACAATGCATTCCTATACTCATAAATATCGGAGCAATTTCAGCATTCATCTGTAAAGCTTCACCTATCAATGTTTCCTTAGTTACCTGCATCTGTACTTCCTCCTTCCTCTATATCAACAAAACAGCTGTTAAATTCATCACTGTTGATTGTTTCCTTTTCAAGCAGCTTTTCGGCAACGGCTTTGAGAGCCGGCATATGCGCTTTGAGCAAATCCTCTGTTGCTTTAAACTGTTCCTCCATTATGCGTTTAACCTCCGAATCTATGTCGGCAGCAACCTTTTCGGAGTAGTTTTTCGAGTGACTGAAATCTCTGCCGATAAACACTTCGCCGCCCTCATCATAGGATACGGGACCTATCACGTCGCTCATGCCGTATTTTTTGACCATTTGTCTTACTAATGAAGTTGCACGCTCAATATCGTTTGATGCGCCGGTGCTTATATCGTCCATTGTGAGTTTTTCCGCGACGCGTCCGCCGAGCATGATCATAATCTGATTTAACATCTCATTGCGGGAAGCGTACATTTTATCCTCCTCGGGAACGTACATCGTAAATCCTCCGGCGCGTCCGCGGGGGACGATTGATACCTTGTGTACATCGGATTTAGAGTCAAGAATCTTTGCCGCAACAGCATGACCTGCCTCATGATAAGCGGTAAGCTGTTTCTCCTCGTCCGTCATAACGCGTGATTTTCTTTCCGCACCCATCATAACTTTAAGGTTTGCGTCCTCTATGTCTTTGTTGGTTATCTGAGCTTCGTTTCTGCGTGCCGCAAAAATTGCCGCTTCATTCATAAGATTTTCCAAATCAGCGCCGGAATATCCGGAAGTTTCTTTGGCTATTCTTTCCAGATTTACATCATCACGCAGCGGTTTTTTTGCCGAATGAACTTTTAAAATTGCTTCTCTGCCTTTTACATCCGGCAAATCGACAACCACCTGACGGTCGAAACGTCCGGGTCGCAGCAATGCAGAATCAAGAATATCGGGACGGTTTGTTGCCGCCATCATGATTACGCCTTCGTTTTCGCCGAAACCGTCCATTTCAACAAGCAGCTGGTTAAGCGTTTGCTCGCGTTCATCATGACCGCCGCCCATACCGGCGCCTCTTTTTCTGCCTACGGCGTCTATTTCGTCAATGAATATAATACAAGGCTTGTTTCGTTTTGCCTGTTCAAACAAATCACGGACACGCGAAGCTCCGACACCGACATACAATTCAACGAAGTCCGAACCGCTTATTGAGAAAAACGGTACTCCGGCTTCTCCGGCAACCGCCTTTGCAAGCAGAGTTTTACCTGTACCGGGCGAACCGACAAGCAATATGCCCTTAGGCATTCTTGCTCCCAATGCGATAAATTTGCTGGGATTTCTCAAAAATTCAACAATTTCGCAAAGTTCCTCTTTTTCCTCGACAGCTCCGGCAACATCGCTGAAACGAACCTTTTGATTACTGCTCATAACCGCACGGCTTTTTGTAAAGCCGTTTGAACCCGGCGCACCTCCGCGGCGCACAAATCCGAAAATAAATATAAGCAAAAATATAACTATTACAGCAATATTGGTGATTGCCACAAACGATAATTTCGGCTCATAAGCCTCCTGCTTTAAAATTCCGGCATCCATCTGATCGCTGATGAGCGTGCCGACATCATTTTGAAGCACTTCAAGAGACGGAATCTCAATTTTTTGTACTGATTGCTTACCATTGTCTTTTATTGTGGCGGTAACGGTATTTCCGTTTATGACCATATTGGTCACGTTTTCCTCTTTAACTGCGCGCACAAGATCTGAATAAATCATTTTATTGCCGCCGGTAAACGATCCGAGCACGAGGGTATATATAATATAAATACCTATCAGAAATGCCGCCCACATTCCAAGACTTTTTAAACCTTTCTGCAAAGCGCTACCTCCTTTTGCATACTAAAATTATTCTAACACATTATTTGAAGTATTTCAACAAAAATTTTATATAAAAGTAATTTTTATTCCTTTTTTCTCAAAATTAAATCTGCGGTCAATACGCTTGCTGCCAACAGCGGCAATTTCACCGTTAACTGTAATTATCGGTATTTTTGCGCGGTCATCGCGCGGAATTTTGCAGTCGATAAAGAAGTTTTTCAGTTTTTTTCTGCCATCCATGCCGACCGGGAAGAACACATCGCCGTTTCGCCTGTTTCTCACACAAATGCAGTCGCTTTCGTCGGCGGCAATGTATATTCCGCTGCCGCTATTTCCTGTGACGGATTCGGCAATTACGTTTTTCTTTAATTCTTTAATATATATTTTTTCATTTATCGGCAGCTTGTATTCAAATTCCGGAACATCTTCAAACTGTGATATGCTGAGCTTTCCGTACTCAACAGCCGCACGGATTCCGCGCGGCAGCGTCAGATATGAGCCGCTTTTGTTCTTTTCTGCAAGCTCAAGAATTTTAACAACAAAATCAGATGAAAAATCGCTTGCATTGCCTGCCGCTTCTGCAATCATTTTCATAATTATGCGGTTTCGGAGCGCAGAATGCGCTCCAAGCAGCGCCGAAACGGATATTTTACCGCCCAAAAGATTTTTTTTGCAGAAATCCGATGCGGCATCTTCAAGAAATTCATTGTCAGCTGCGATAAATGCGGCGTTTTCCGTAACCGTATTTGTAAAATTCGGATTGAATGAATTTTCGATCTCGGGAATCAGGTCAAGCCTGATTTTATTTCTTGTATATATTTTTTCATGATTTGTGCTGTCGGTTACATAGGGGAGACTGTTTTCACGGCAAAAATCCTCTATTTCACTGCGCGTGATGTCAAGAATCGGTCTTATTATATTGCCGCGCATATGAGGTATGCCGCAAAGCCCTTTTATTCCGCTTCCGCGCATGAAATTCATGATGATAGTTTCAGCATTGTCGTTTCGGTTGTGTGCCGTGGCAATCTTGTTAAAACCATGCTGCACCAAAAGCTCATTAAAAAAACTATATCTCAGCTCACGTCCGGCAAGCTCCTCCGATATTCCTTTTTTCTGTGCGTATTCGGGGACATTGACGCTTTTTGCCGAAAAAGGAATACCGAGACTTTCGGCAAAATCCCGTGCCGCCGCTTCATCGCGCAGCGCCTCGCTGCCGCGTATATTATGATTCATATGCGCGGTCATGAGGGAAATACCGAGCTTGCCGCATAGTGTATGCAGAATATATGTAAGACACATAGAATCTGCACCGCCGGACAGCCCGATAACGATTTTATCTCCGTTTTGTAAAAGTCCGTATTCCTTAATTGTTTTATAAACCTTATTAATCATTCTTCTTTAAGTTTGAATTCCACGTTCTGGAATTTTGTATATTCACCTTTCCAGCCAAGCTTAAACATACCCGTTTCGCCGCTTCTGTGCTTTGCGATAATACATTCGGCAAGGTTTTTGTCTTCGCTGTCTTTGTTATAATATTCATCACGGTAGAGGAACATTACCATATCCGCATCCTGCTCAATAGCGCCCGATTCACGAAGGTCTGAAAGCATAGGACGCTTGTCGCTGCGGCTTTCGCTTGCACGCGAAAGCTGTGACAGTGCAATAACAGGCACATCAAGCTCCTTTGCGAGGATTTTTAACGAACGTGAAATATCCGAAATTTCCTGCTGACGGCTGTCTGTGCGCTTACCAGACTGCATAAGCTGCAAATAGTCGATTACAATCAGTGAAAGCTGCCTGGTCTGCTTTAAACGTCTGCATTTTGCACGTATCTGCGATACGGTTATGGTAGCGGTATCATCAATATAAATAGGGGAGGAGGCAATTTTATTTACCACATCTCCGATTTTTTCCCAGTCATCGCCGTCCATATCTCCTGTACGCATTTTTATTGAATTAACCATTGCCTGTGAACACAAAATTCTGCTTACAATCTGCTCTTTCGGCATTTCAAGGTTAAATATAGCGACAGTGTTTTTGTCATTTATTGCAACATATTCCGCAATGTTTACGGCAAAACTCGACTTACCCATACCAGGACGTCCCGCAATCAAAATAAGCTCGCCGCCGTGAAAACCGCCTGTGCGGCGATTAAGCTCGTCAAATCCTGTTGCGAGTCCTGTAATTCCGCCTTTTGACTGTGAATTTTCAACCAGTGTCTGATAGCTTGTGAGCATGATGTTCTTAATCGGCACGATGTCGTTGCTCTCTCTGCCTGCCGCCACATCATACAAAAGCTGCTCCGAACGCTGCAAAATGTTATCCGAACCGTCAGTGCCGTCATATGCCATATCGGAAATCTGCACAGCGCTCTTTATAAGATTTCTGAGCGTTGATTTTTCCTTGATTATTTCCGAATAATAACTTATGTGGTGAGTGGTGGGCACATTTGCTGCGGCGTTTCGAAGATATACGATACCTCCGGCAGCTTCAAGCTTGTCATTCTGTGAAAGCTTGTTTGAAACAGTTACAAAGTCGATTGCACTGTTTTCATTGAACAGGTCCATGACCGCGGAATATATCTCGCGGTTCTGAACATAGTAAAAATCATCTGCGCTGACAATTTCAGCCGCTTCGGCAACGCTTCTCGGGTCAGTGAGGATACTTCCTATAACAGCCTGTTCCGCTTCGCGGCTGTACGGCAAATCTCTGCCGCTTAAATCCTGCGATATTTCATTTTCAGCCATAATATCCGTACCCTCCGATTAATTTTATCTTACGCTTCTTTTACGTTTACTCTCAGCTTGCCGACGATTCCGGTGTATACCTTTACGTCAACCTCCGTTACGCCGAGCGTTTTTATTCCGTCCGGCATAACGAATTTCTTTTTATCAATTTTTATGTGGTGCTGTTTTGTCAATTCCTCGCTGACCTCTTTTGAAGTAACCGAGCCGAACAGCTTGCCGTTATCTCCGGCTTTTGCGGTGATAACAACCTCTATTTCTTTCATTTTTTCAACGATGGCTTTTGCTTCGTCGGTTTCCGTCTTTATTTTGTATTCAAGCGATTCCTGCTTGCCCTTCATTACGTTTATGTTATCCTTTGTTGCTTCCTTGGCAAGCCCTTTCGGCAAAAGGAAGTTCCTTGCGTATCCGTCCGATACCTTTACAAGCTGTCCCTTTTTGCCGGCCCCTTTTACGTCCTGATTTAAAATTACCTGCATTTTATATCAACTCCTATTATTTAGATTCCGTTAAATATTCCTTTACGGAACTTTTAACCATTTCAACAACCTCGTCAACGCTTCTGTCCTTAATTTGTGCGCCTGCAACAGACATATGACCGCCGCCGCCGAGAGCCTCCATAATCAGCTGAACATTTATCTCGCCGAGCGAACGTGCCGATACGCCGATGCTGTTTTCCTGCTGATACACAACAAAGGACGCGCGGATGTTGTTTATATTAAGCATTTCATCAGCCGCCTGTGAAGCGACAACTTTGCTGTTTGCAAATTTATTATAACATTTTGCCACTGCGATGTTAGGCGCAATTTCAACAGCTGTTTTAACAATATCAACCTTGTGGTCATAATCCTCTTTGTTGATGTTAAAGCGTTTTTTTACAGCAATTGTGTTAAGACCGAGACGGCGCAGATATGAAGCTGCTTCAAACGTTCTTACGCCGGTTTTTACGATGAAATTCTTGGTATCCATAAGAATACCTGTGTAAAGACATTCAGCCTCCGTTTTAGTAAGCATACCGCCCAAATCCATATACTCCAAAAGCTCGGTAGCCATTTCACACGTTGAGGACGCATACGGCTCATGATAAACAATTGAGCATGGGTTTATAAACTCCGTTGAACGGCGGTGATGGTCTATCAGTACAACCTTTGAAATCTCGGACAAAAGCTGAGGTACGGGAAGCATGGACGGACGGTGCGTGTCAAGTATCACCAAAAGCGTGTCGGGAGTTATTTCGTCAAATACGCTGTCGGGTTCTATGAACATCTTCTTATATTCCGGCAAAACCTTTAAATCGTTGTATAAATCTTTTATTGCCGGCGAATTGTTGTCGTACACGATAAGAGGTGTTTTTCCCAGCTCCCTTACGGCGCGCTGCAAGCCCATTGCCGAACCGAAGCAGTCATAGTCCGCATTGGAATGTCCCATAAAAATGACCTTGTCCGACGCTTTTATAAAATCTTTAAGCGCAACAGCCACAACTCTTGTTTTAACGCGCGTGCTTTTTTCGTATTCTCTCGATTTGCCGCCGTAGAATTTGTACTGTGTGTCGTCTTTTATGCAGACCTGATCACCGCCGCGTCCGAGGGTCATATCAAGGGCACTGCGCGAATATGCTTCATTTTCGCTGATATTTCCGCCGATACCTATTCCGATACTTATGGAAAGAGGAATTTTTATGGTTTCGCCGATATTCCGCACCTGGTCAAGTACATTGAATTTGCTTTCTATATACTTGTCAAGATATTTATGTTCAAAAAACATAAAATATCTGTCGCGCTCAACCTTTTTTATAACCGCACAGCCCTCCGATGCCCAGCGGTTAATATAATTGCGTATCTGGGAAATAATCTGATCCTGCTCATTATCGTTAATGCGCTGAATAACCTCGTCGTAGTTGTCTATGCTGATTACCGCAACGGCGGTTTTTTCGTCCTCGTAAAGTTTGCGCAGACGCTCCTCCTCGGTCTTATCAATCAGATAGATGTAGGCAAGGAATTTTTCCTCGGTGTCTGCCGCCGCCGTGTCCTTTATCATGCTGCCGGCAACCGAAAAGCTCTTTCCGTTTACGGTTGTGTGCTTGTCTATGAGACACGCCGATTTCAAAATATCGTTCCATTTAAGACCGGTGATAACCGTTTCAAACAAACTTCCGAACATATCTCTGTTATCAAACAAATCCGAAAATTTCTCGTTATACCACTTTATAGTGCCGTCAACGTTTACAACCACCATCGGAACGGGAAGATTAGCAAAAAGATTTGAGCTGATTGTCCCGTTTTCTCTGGCGATTATATCAATATATTTCTTTACAAGCTCACGGCGCTTGAAAGATATAATAATCGCCGCAGCAAGAAGCAGTATGCCGGCGGTAATGCCTGCCGCACCGAAAAACGGATTTCGGTATATCATGCCGGCAATGCTGCATATAATAAGAATAACAGCCGCCGCAACGGAAACACCTGCTCCGTTTTTCAATGTACGTCCATAACGTTTTTTCATATTTCCTCCCGATTAAAGCAAGGCATCAACGTTTTTTCAAATGCTTGTGAAGCTCTGACATATCTGAAAATTCCGTTTCAAGAAAATGTCCGCTTTCCTCCGCAACGGTGAGTAAATCCAGTATCTGGCTGTCCACCGAGGCGAAGCTTATGCCGAGCCGCCTTGCAAGAATGTATTCCATAGCTATAACGCTTGCAATTTTGCTTACAGCTCCCGAATACAGCTCCGATTCATCATTGTCTGCAAGAATATTGTATAATTCCGCAGTTTCCGTAAGTATTGCGCTTTTTACAGACTCAATTGCCTGAATATTTAATGAAACATTCATAAAAGATGTCCTCCTGAAAAATGTAAATTTCCCCAAGCATGTCTATTTCACTAAGTATATATTTTATCACAAAGGTAATTGTTCGTCAATATGAAAAACATATCAGATTTCGATTTTATGAAAAAAAATTCTGTTATTTATTACAAGGATCGCAATAATTTTTAAAAAAATTGACAACTGCAGAAAAAAATAATAAAATTTTACTTTTTGACTTGACATTCTACCCGATATGTGGTATCATATTTAAGTTAGATAATTGCATAGAGTATGTATAAAATTTAATATACGGACAGGTATCGAAGTGGTCATAACGGCCCTGACTCGAAATCAGGTAGTCGCGCAAGCGGCTCGTGGGTTCGAATCCCACCCTGTCCGCCACAAGCCTTGAAAGTACAACGCTTTCAAGGCTTTTTACTTTTTATTTTTGGTGCCCATAATTTTTTCTTTTTCCGAAATGGTGCCAATGATGCCCTGTTTTGTGGTGCCCTTGTGTTCGTATGAAACACAACTTAAAATCGCCGAATATGTAAATTGGTGCACAAATGGTGCCCACATTCCTTAAAACAATATAAACAGCAATAAAAAACTGTAAACACTTTTACGCTTACAGTTCAATATCATTTTTATTTTTTTGTTTTTTGGTATTGGTTTGAGTATTGTTATTTTGTGGTTGCAGCGTTCGATGATAGGTTTGCAGTACGCTTTGTTTTCTTTCAAGCCGCACATCAACATACTGTGCCGTTACCGCTTCAAGGTTTGTGGAAATACCAAGGGATATACCAATGCCCTTTAATGTATGCCCCAAAATCTCGCCAACGGTGTAGAAGTCGCCTGTCAATTGGTGCATATTGGTAGCTGCCGTATGACGTAAATCGTGGAAGCGGATATGCGGCATTTCAAGGTGTCGGATAAGCTGTCCGAAGTTTG
>JABLTK010126318.1_pt1 | contig 55330 bp, 38 predicted proteins | sample 7160131 | NCBI WGS metagenome assembly JABLTK01 (sample SAMN14651221, study PRJNA627086) | human gut metagenome | isolation source: feces | host: Homo sapiens | reverse complement strand
TTTGATAGGCTCAAAATTGTGCCTGAAATGCAAAAAATCGCTTGAAATCAAGCGATTTTTCTTGTATCAACTTTATCGTTGACCTATGGACGAGGTGAACCTTATAGATATTCGAACCTCTGACCTTATTTTTCATATATTTTCAAAATAAAAAAATTTACGAAGTTTCAACTTTTCATCTATGGATATTATAACAGAAAGTTTTTGCTTTGTCAATACCTTTTAATTATATTTTCTCTTTTTTATATTTCAATAATTCTCGTATTGAACTAATCCAAAATTCTCAATTGTTTTTTCATTAACTTGTTACAAATTCTTTACTAATTTTATATATTTCAAAAGCACCTTTAAATCCGCTTTTGCGAATCTTCTCCTCATAAATCGGTATATACTTTATATCGTGATAATTGTTATACCATTTTACGCTTTTGTTTTTAATGAATCCACAAATCACATCTATATATGGCAAATCGACACTTGAATACGAAAAGCCGTAAGAATAAATATTCTCACAATTCGATACAGTTTTTAGTTCATCTTTGTGTCTGTTGATTACATAATCAACATTCTTTCTGAGTTCATTATAAATATGTTGTAGCGTATCATAACATCCTATTGGAACCAACGGGTTTTCTTCAGTGAAATTCTGAGTCCCGTTATGCCCTACAATTATTTCTTGCCCGGATTCCCCGTGCATGTGTATTACATTCTTACATCCATACAAATCTTCAAGTGTATGTGTGTAATTAAATGTTATAAACAAGTCATTTTCAGCATCAATAAGTTTTGAAAAATCTTTCAGCCTTGACTCCGCCGGTTCAACACTTTCAATCCATTCAGAAAACAATTCTTTTATTTTTGGTATTAAAAGAGATAAATCGGAAGCTCTGTCTTCATTGTTATATGCCTCGTGCCATAAATTCCTTTCCCCATCACGATCATAGATGTTTTCCAAATCATCAAAGCACTCTATTAAATTTATTTTCCCCAGCGAATCTTCAAAACCATTCCAATCATCACCACTTACACTTTCCAGCAATATGCATAATATTGATGCAACATCACAACTGTTTACAAAAATATCTCCATCAGGTAATAGTGTTGTGTTTGTAGCATTCACAATATCCGAAGCAAGATTAGGAAATCTATTTATTATATATTCGTGAAAGTCAGTATATCCTGTTTTCATGTTATGAGCCTTATCAAACCCGTTTCCAATAATAAAACAATTCATTTATCATCACCATGTTTTAAAGCAATGCCTGCCAGTTTATTAAAAACTCTTTATAAATAGAATTCTCAATCAGCTAAAAATGGTTTGCTAACAATTCTGAACTCACCATGTGCCATTTTTGCTTTCTTAAATTCAAGATTCGTATAACCGCTTTCTCTAAAAATCTCTTTTATTTCTTTACAATGTCCTTCCTCAAGTCTCAACCCAAATGTTATTTCTTTCAACCATTCTTTCGGTAATATTGCGTAATAATCACTTGTGTCTATACCGGTTGCAAAAGCAACCTTACCGCCTATAGGCAGACTAAGAGCTAATCGCCATTCGTGTTCGTACTCCCAACACTTTGGCTTTGTAAAAATAGCATCCATCAGGGGATAATCATTATCGAATTTCCATTCCTCAACCGGACATGATGTGTTTGAAATATGAAGCGACGGGCGTTTTATTTGATAGGTAACCGCTCCTTCATGAAACCGCAATTTAAAATCATTAATAAAGAGCCTACTCTGATCACTCCATTTTATTTGCCTTTCGAACTCATCAGGTTTGTCTGGAATTTCATAGCACAGACATACCCCTTTGTTTTGATCGGCATAATGCGACCACATTAACTGATTGTTGCCGTCTTTTGTAAAACAAGTCACCAGACAATTTTCAATTGGAATTCCGTATTCAATTGCTTCATCTATGCGCTTCCTGCGCTCAGACGCATCATCCAAGCTTCCCACTCTCTTATCTATTACAGATTCTATGTATGAAAGGTATTTCTCACGGTTTATATCATAATTCTCTATTGTCACAGGGATTGTGCATTCGAGTGGATCATTAAAACTTGCAGGATGCGAAAAAAATAGTTTTGATTCTTGAATGGCAGTTTTTAATTTTTGGCTTATCTCGGTGCTTTCGGAGTTTCCTTTACCCTCATCATATTTTTTTGGCTCTAAAGTTTTTACATATCTATACAGTCTCATATTGCTAACCTCTTTCAACAGCTTGTTACTATTATATTATAGCATAAACATGCTTAAAAAACAAGACTGCGGGAAGAAGCAAATTTCATTCTCATTCCCGTAGGTACTGCACTATCAGTCTTTTGAAAAATTCAATACTGAAAAGTTGGCGCATGTGGTCATCAAATTCAAGATATATTCCCGGCTTTCTGTCCTTGTGTATCACGACATCATAAAAATATTGTTTAAACAGTTCATATGTGGACTCCTCGCTGTTCCGTGTTGCAGGAATATATCTGTTCATCTCATGCCGTATTTCTTCCGGTTTGATTTTTGTCTCGACTATTTTATAAAGTATTCCGCCAATCATATCGGATATATACTTCTTCGTATCTGTGTTTATATCTATCCTCGACAGAAGAACACAAATGTTATTTCCTTTAAATCTAACATCGTATTCTCTGCATTCACTGCATGCCGGAATTTCCGCAGCTTTAATCTCATATTCGCTTTCTATACAGGTTTCCAGCATACACTTATCTTCACATTCGTCCAAAACCGCCTCAAATTCGGCTTTGGTTATCTGCTGTGTCATTTCCTCATTTGCCTCGGAATAACTGCCACAAATGCTTGCAAATTCGTACAATGCTTCTGCCACTTCATCTGCGTCATCGGCAGACGATAAATAGGCAGACAAAAGAGTAATATTATCATTATCTACACAGCCTGCAACTTCATCTTTTAACTTACTGCACTGTTCTTTTGCATCATCCTGCAAATATAGATTTTTGCAAAACTCATCTATTGCATCCAACAATTCAGACATCGTCTGCGCTTCAAGTATTTTCATCATTACCAAAACCTCCTTTTCCGCAAATTTAAAAATCCGCCCTTTCATACGGATTTTTACTTATTTTATTTTAAGTAATTCCTTTATGTATTCATATTCATAAACATTCAGGCTCTTTGCGTCTTTGATCATTTCACGCATTTCTTCATCAATTATTTCTCTCTGAATAGCTATATCAATAATACCTTTACTGCTGAGTGCCATTCTTTCATCCTTAAACACCACGTAATCAGTTGTTGAACGGTCATATCGTATTATCAGCTCATAGTAGTTCATAGCCTATATCTCAATCTCTACCGTTACAGTCCCGAACAGTGTAACCGATATTTTCTCCTCAGACAGTATTTTCACTTCCGTAACCGCAATCCGAGTCATATTATCGTCATACTCCGTCATCTTTCCGGGCATAGCGGATATTGTATCGTAGATTTCCCGAAGTCTGCCGCCGCTTTCTTTTTCCATTTGGCTGTTTACCTCTGCTATGTTAAGCTTTTCCTGCAATGCTTTGATTTTTTCATACTCATCACGGCATTTTGCGGTTATATCGGCACGGCTTTCCCGATTTTTCACACCATCAGCTACCATCTGAAGGATATCTTCATTTTTGTCATCAATCTCTTTTTTCAGGCTGATTATCTCTTTATGAGAATCCGTTGCCGCCAGTATTTCCGCAATGCTCCCGTTTAGCAGTGACTGGATTTTTTCTTTGCCGTCAATCATGCTGTTCATAGCCTTTACTATCCCTGTATGCAATCTTTCCTCATCTATTGTCGGCGATGTTCCGCAGGCATCTTTTCCGTTTGTCAGTCGGTTTACACATCGCCATACAATACGTTTCCCATTCGCCGTCCAGGTGGTTCGCCTATATTGACTTCCGCAGTCTCCGCAGATAACCAAGCCGGTCAATGCATACTTACTGCTGTACCTACCCTTTTTCATCATGTTCATATCAGTGGCTGACTTGATATTGTTCCGCCTCGCAATAACCACCTGTACCTTGTCCCATACCTCTCTCGGTATGATCGGCTTATGGTGGTTCTTTACAAGGTACATCGGAAGTTCACCGTTGTTTTTTGCAACTTTTTTACTGAACAAATCCACTACATAGGATTTTTGCATCAGCACATCACCCTTGTATTTTTCATTTGTCAGTATGCCTCGTATCGTTGCTTTCGACCATGCCGTACTCCCCTTTGCAGTCTTATATCCGTTTTCTTCAAGGTACTTTGATAACTTGGGCAGACTCCAGCCTTCAAGGAATTTATAGTATATAATCTTGATTATTTTTGCTTCTTCCGGCACTATCTCGGGTTCGTTATTCTCTCCTCTGCGATAGCCGAGAATTTGACCGTATTGCATCGGCACTTTACCCGACTTATACCCGAATCGTTTACCCATTCTGACATTATCGCTGATGGACTCACTTTCAGCCTGTGCGAATGTTCCATACATATCAAGTATCATTTCACTTGTCATTTTGCTTGTGTCTATGTTTTCTTTCTCGAATATCACCGCAACATTCAAGGCTTTAAGCTCACGGACATATTTTATCGTATCCGCAACATTTCTCGAAAATCTCGATATTGACTTTGTTATGATAACATCAACTTTTCCGTCTCGGCATAAATTTATGAGCTTTAAGAACTCATCTCTTTTCTTTGCCATAACCCCGGTTATGCCCTCATCGGCAAATATCCCGACGAGTTTCCAATCAGCATTTTGCTTGATTTTATGTGTATAGTGTTCTATCTGATTCCGATAACTCGTAAGCTGTTCTTCATCATCTGTACTCACTCGGCAGTAGGCTGCTACACGGAGCTTTTTATTTCTTGTTTTACCTGTTTCTGCTGTTATTGTTGCCGGGATTATAATGACCTCCGGACGAATTTCCGTTTGAGTATTCATTCTTCTTATCTCCTTTCTCGAATTCTTTAGTTAGCTGTTTCGCTGTTCCAACCCTTATGTAGATTGCAGAATTTTTCATTGTTTAAGCCTGCCTTTCAAATATTTTGCCGTTTATGAGGGTAATTGCCGCTGATTTATCCGGCATTATTTTTATGGTTTTTATTATTCTCTCTATCATTTTACCGTCTGCCATATCACTTTTGGGGTACATGGCCATTTTCTTTTCTATTTCAGTCGTTACGGCACTGTTATCCGCTGTTTTGCAGTTTTTAAACCACATTTCTGCAAGCTCGATTATTTGTTTTACTCCGGCTCCCATTTCTGTATCAGAAGACTCTATTATGTTTTTTACGTCCCGTGTTTTCTGTACAATTTCAGGATTCTCTTTCATCTGTGCTGTGTAATCTATTTTTATAATCTCCGTATCTGCCGATATATCATTGAGAAGTTTCGCCATCATCGTATCGAACCTATTCTGATTCAGCACATGCCTATGTCCCTCGCAATCCGGGTTGCCGCATTTCCAGAAAACCCTTCGTTTCTCTCCTGAGCATGAATGTCTTCTGATCATCATTCCCTCGCATATTCCGCACCTTGCTTTATTATGATAGGCATCAAGCCTTTCCTTAGTTTTTTCATCAAGTTTATGCACTTTATTGCCTTTATATATTTTTGCAAACTCGAATGTTTCAGGAGGTATGATAACCGGGTATTCCTTATCACCGATATATTTTTTATTGTCCAATATCCTTTTTACCATATTTTTATCCCAATCCCTGCCGTCACTTGCATAGCTGATGCCTACCATGTTCAGTCGCTCTTGTATATTTTTCAGCGATTCGCCTTGCACATACAAGCTGAATATATTTTTTACCACTTCTGCCTCGCGCTCTATTATTCTTATCTCTCCATCGGATATCTCGTATCCGAACGGCATATATCTGTTTGCCATCCTACTTCACCTCCGTATACTCTATTTCAAGCTTCATGTTGTTTATCAGCTCATATGATATATTTCTGTCTTTATCAACCCATACTTTCTTTACAATCTGACCAAATATATTTTCATCAAACTCTCCTATCGGTCCGCGCTGTTTTATAAGCGCTGTCAAGCGTTCTGTCTGCATAATTGTTTTTCTGCACTCATCACTGCCTGTCAATATCTTCTTTTCTTTCCCCAACCGTATTATTTCTGCGTTCAGGTCATTTTTTTGCTGCATAAATTTAGCAGACTCCAGCATCCCTTCAGCGTGAAGATGATTGATTACCAAAGTCTGCTCTGTTGCCTGTACTATTTTTTCATTTATATTTTTAAGCTCATCCTGCATACTGAGTTTCATCTCCCTGAATTCTTTCAGATAGCTCAGCATAGGAGAGAGTATATATTCTATGTTATTTACCAGCCTGTTGTACACCTCTGTAAATCCTTTTTTGATTGCTTCTTCCGCAATTTGAGGTGTCGGACATTTCTCTTTTCCTTCATCTCTTTCCCTGCATACCCAAACCGAGGTTTCCCCCGATTTTCTTCGGAACATTGTTTTACATTCTTTGCAGTATATCATTTTTGATAAAGTCCGATTTACATATGTTTTCGGCGGACAATACTGTTTCCTTTTTATGTCCAGCAGGCGGTTTACTTTATCATAGGTTTCACTGCTTACAATCGGCGGATTTGCATTTTTCACATAATACATATCCATTTCACCACGATTGACTTTCTGTTTATACGGAAATTCTTCTGTATATGATTTTTGCAGCAGTGCATCACCCTTATATCTTGGATTTGTTATCATATATATTATTGTTTTATCGAACCAATTAACCGTGCCATCCTTTTTAGAGATCCCGGCTTCATTCAGCTCATCTGCTATCTTTTGCAGGCTTTTTCCTGCAAGATATGCATTGAACACTACCCTTACTATCCTTGCCTCGTTCTCAACTATCTTCCAGCCGTCTGCTCCCTTTTTAAATCCATACGGCAGACAGCCTTGCTTGAATGTTCCCCGCCTCATTCGGCTTTTTATTCCCATTCTCACATTTTGCGACAATGACATTGACTCTGTCTGTGCCATTGAGCTTAGTGCGGTGATTTCAGTTTCACCTTTCATAAACCTTGTGTTGATACCCTCTTTTTCAAAGATGATGTCAACTCCCATACATTTCAATTCTCTTATTGTGGTTATTGAATCGTATGTATTTCTTGCGAATCTTGAGATGGATTTTGTTATGACCAAGTCGATTTTTCCGAGCCGACAGTCTTCCAGCATTCTTACGAAGTCATCTCTTTTATTCATTTCCGTGCCTGTTATACCGTTATCGGCATAGATATCCGCAAATATCCAGTCGGGATTATTATTTATGAGGTTGGTATAATAATCGTATTGCACCACGAATGAATTTTCCTGTTCTTCCGAATCGCTGCTGACTCTTACATATGCGGCAACTCTCAGCTTGAAAGTTTCTTTTTCTTCCCGCTTGGTCGGATTTATTATTATAAGTTCACTCATCTCTCTCGCTCCTTTCCTTGATTTTCAAACAAACAATACCACAATTCTCGCTATAAAGCTATTACCAAACGCAACAAAAAACTTTTCTGTAAATGCATCATATCCAACATAACTCTTTCGTTATGCCTAATTTTACTTTTAATTCAGTTTCAATCTCTTTTATCTCATCATCGGTCAGATTATACTTTTGCGAAAGTTTATTAAGCTCCGTTTTAATATACAAATATGTCATGTTATTTTTAACCTGTTCATTTATCGTCATAATCTTCACCTCCCGGTTAAAAGATATGGATAGGAGGCGGATTGCTCCGCCCCCTGCCATACGATTTGTTTTTCAATTATGTTTTTTCCGAAATTGTTCCTGTCCCTCGGATACCGGGCAAAACACAAACTGTGCATGGTCTGCACATCACAGGACTTTCACCTCCCCGACATCCGTCCGGGCAACGCCATTGTTGGAGTATCATTATCTGTAATAACCGTCATGACCTGTACAGTGTACCGATAACTGTAGTGTTGTAAATGGAAATACGCTCACAGCCTTATTTGCAGTCCGTTTTATGCAGAAGTTTGTCCGCACAGGCGGTCTTGGCGCATTTACAGCACGGCTCGGATTATTACTAATGTATTTGTGCTTGGGTATTCACTTGTCAAAGAACACAAGGCATATTTTTGCAATAAAAACTTCTGCCTTTCACCTTATATCTTTTTTGAGCCGTTTCTACCACCTGTTTTTTTATTTTTCTCTAAAAACTTTTTAATTTTCTCTCTTGCCCTCTCAACGCTTTTCCAAACCGCATTTTGACGGCATCCCTCTATTTCTGCTATTTTCACGGTCGAAATACCGTTTACAAACATCAGAAATCTCCGCCTTTGAACTTCGGTGAGATTTGTATTTATGTACCGCATAATCTCATCTTTCCTGTTTCCGCTCATATATTCGATTATTTCATCTTCAAATGATTCAACTTTCAGCCACTTGGAATCTTCAATTGAATCTACGCTGCCGGTAACGTATTTACGGTATTTGACATCAGCTCTTTGCTCCTCCAGATATATCTGATCCGAAAATGCTTTAAGCTTATCAAAGTCCTCTTGCGTGAAGTTTGGATTTCTCTGCGAAATCTTTTCAAAGGTTATCTCCAATATGCTTCCGTCACTGTTTCTGTAAACTATACCTTTCTTGTTTTTATTGATTGCATAATCCGAATTATAATATTTACTCATTTTGTTATCCTCCAATCTGAATTTTGAGTTATCAAGTTTCAGATTGGCTCTTATGGATAACGGGCAATGTAACATTGCCAAGTTTCATACTGATGGGTCATGACCGCAAAAAGGAAAGCCCTTTCAGCGTTTGGGCAGTCAATTTTGGTTATACACTTTCCAAAAATACGGTCCTCTACCCCATAACACTCCTCAACCAAAAAAGGAGCTGCAGCTTTTCTTCGCTACAGCTCCTTTTTATCATATCAGCATATCCCTATAAATCTTTTTCTGATTGAATTTATGCATCACCACAACAAAGTTGCCAAAAGGATTTATTAAAAACACCTGCCATTTCAAAAATTAAAATAAGTTTCATCGTTATCCTCCGTTTTTTAAGTACAAAAAGACCGCAGAGATGCAATCTTGACACCCTGCGGTCGTGGTTTATCAACCAAACACATGTAAAGAAAAAAACAGCATCACTTAGGTTTGCCCGTGACGCTGTTTGCTTTTTAACATTTCTCATATGTGACAGCATAAGCATCATAATGAAAATTTGAGAAATACTTCGCTATTTCTGAAATTACCATTACAATCGCCGCCTTTCCTCATGATAGTAAACTAAGGTTTCATTGTTTTTGCTCTAATTATTTGTAAAATAATTTATATGATTATATTCAGTAATTCCAGCAAATCACTTATTTTATAATCACATAAATCAGCCACACCTGCCCTGTCAATATTGCCCCCGGATATACCGACACAGCTAAATCCTGCAAGTTTTATTGACACCACACCGGCAGAACTGTCCTCCACTCCAATCACCTTATGCCGCTGTTCAAACGGAATACCCAATCCTACTCTTGCAGTTTCAGCATAAAGCCACGGGTGCGGTTTTGGTTCAAGCTCACCGAGCGTACCCGTCTGACCTTTTCTTAAAACCTGTCCGGCTGTAATTATGCTATCATAAAAATCCACAGGATCACCCATATCAAGCTGCTTAAATGCCGAGATTATCTCCGGCATTGCCTTTTCATAGAGTCCGCTTGTGACAAGTCCAATCTTTATGCCCTCTTTTTTAACGGTCATCAAAAATTCTTTAAGGTTCGGCGCAGGAGTAAATGCATCCTGTTTTCCTCTGCCTTTTAAGATTTCGTCCATTTCATAGTTTACGATTTCAAAATAATACTGCCTTGCAAGCTCCAGACTTTCACCTTTTGCATACTTGTCAATCATATACTGCAAATGCTCTGATACACTGTGACCCGATATAAAAGGCTCGTCCTCGGTTTCTCGTTTGAAATTATCATTACCCAAAAGCTGCGCGGTTGTGCGCTCGATAACCCACATCCAAAAGCTTTCGCTATGTACGCTTGTGCCGTCCAAGTCCATAAGTATCGCCTCGGCTCTCGGCTCAAAGTGCGTTTCGTACATCGGATAAATTGCCGGATATCCCATGCCGCTTTTGACTAAGCAGAGCTTTTTATCATCAAACTCTACTATATCAATTTTTTTATCATCCGGAGTGAGGATTTTCCTCACTCCGTCTTTACCTGTTTCAAAGAATTCGTTTCTTTTTATTTCATTCATTATGATACCTCATTTTTATAAGGATAAAAGAAAATTATAAAGCCTTTTTGCTATCTTTTCTGCTCCTGCATCTGATGGGTGAAGCCCGTCTGGCATATATATTTCTCTTATAATATCTACCTTCGGCTGTATTCCGCTTGTATTAAACAAATCCAAAACCGGTAAACCGTAATATCCTGCTACCTCTTTTATTATATCGACATATCCCGACAAAAGCGCCTCATGCTTTAAACCGATTTCGTTTACTTCGTCATCTTCGCTTACTCGGTGGAGCGGAGTCATAAAGATAATGTCAGCTTTCGGATACTTATTTATAAGACTTGTACACAAAATATGCAAAGCGCCGTAGAAAGTACATTCATCACGTGAGCTGAAATCACCGATTGTAGAATCACCATGCCCAAAATCATTTGTTCCGCCAAAAACAACGACTACATCAGCTTCTGAATCCATCTCATCAACACGGCTCATGAAATCCCTGTCGCTCTCCTCGCTGAGAGATATTTTGCTTTGCTTGGCAATTCGTGTTCCACCAATGCCATAGTTTTTCACTTCCGCACCGGATAATTTTCCGAATACAGACACATAGCATTTCTCGGTGGATGATGCTCCCACACCCTCGGTTATACTATCACCCAGAAACAATATTTTTTTATTTTTTAGTTCCATATGTATTATTCCTCCGAATTATATCAGTCAAAAAACTTTATAATGCTGTTATACTGATCCATTATAGACATTATCATATATAATCTCGGAACGTGAAACGGGCCCTTGAAAATATTGCCTTTAAGCGTTGTGGAAACCGTATTGTCATAATGCAGATAGCCGTACCATTCGCCGTCTTCCGTATCACAGAAATATTTTTCGCAATACTCTTTAAATTCATCATACAAATCATTGTATTTTTCATCACCAAACAATATATATGCCAACCGAAGTGCAATCATCGTTTCGCATTGCGGCCACCACAATTTCATATCCCATTCAAGCTGAACGGGAGGTTTTCCGTCAACATCGGTAAATGCAATAAGTCCGCCATGTTCCTTATCAATCCCCAGCGGCAGTGTAGCGTCAATTATTTTTCTGCCGAATTCGATTGCCTTATCATTTCCCGTAAGCAAGCCTTCGGACATAATAAACCATGCCGCCTCCATAGAATGTCCCGGATTTACTATCCTGCCTGTCGGAGAATCTATGCTTTTCCCATCAACAGAAACATTTTCAAGCAGTGCTTTTCCTGTGAAAAATCCACCGTCCGTTATATGTGCAAGACATTCGCCGGCAATTTTATCATACTTATCCTTATTAATACCCGTACTGCGCATAACCTGCGCTGTAGACAGCATTATCATTACCGGCGAAAGCGCCTTCATATCTGTATTTTTGAACTTCGGTTCCGTCTTTCGTTTACCGGTAAAACAATCATATGCAACATCAAAATATTGTTCCGCTTTTTTCAATGCATCAATCTCATGAGTCGCCTTATAAAACTCGGCACAGCCGATTGCGGCAAAAGTTTCGGAAAAATAATATCTGCGTTTCTGAATTTCTTTTCCGTCCTTTGTTACAGTAAAAAACATTCTTCCGTCACTATCCGTACACTTATCAAGGAAATTGTATATTGTTCTTGCCGCCTCAATATACCTCTGATCTTTTTCAATTACATTATATGCCTTTGAAAAAGTCCACAGTGCTCTCCCCTGAAACCATACGCTCTTTTCCTCGCCGTAAATATTACCCTTTTTATCAACACAGGTAAATATGCCGCCGTTTTCATTGTCGATACTGTTTTCAAGCCAAAACGGCAAAATATTATTTATTAAATCATTTCTGTAATCCATTTTAATCTCCATTCCACCGCCGTATGGCGGCACAAATCTCAACGTGAAAAAATGCAAGCAGATTGCCTTTTTGAGAGGTGACGGCGTATATTTATACTCCTAACCTCGAAAGAAGGTAAGATGCGCAGCATATTTTTCACGTTAATTACCTCTCATTAATCGTCTGTATAAGAATATACTTCACCGCATTCAATATACCTAATATTTAATTCCGGGTGTTTTTCTTTAACCATATCTGCAAGGTGCATCATTCCGGCTCTTTCCGAGCCGATATGTCCCATAACCAAGACCGCTTTGTTGTACCCGAACTCGGCATAATCCCTTGCCATTTCGCCTATTTCCCATTCACAGATTTCCCCCGTCAGAACAAAATCATTATCGGCTAATTCCTCCGCAACATGCCCGGGAGTTCCGAAACAGCAGCTTATCATTTTTCCCTTTTTATCCGGGCAGCCTGCAATTTTAATATGCTTTATCCCGAGATTTTTTTCTAACTTTGCGGCAAGCTCTTTTGCTGTCAGAGCTTCGGTAAGCTCAAATCTGTTCACGGCGCATATATCAGTGATAATTTTTCTTCCGTCAAGACCCGAAAATTTTATTTCGCCCTCGTAAATCAAATCATTTCCCGTTATATGCCCGTAGTCATGGTATCTTGCTATTGTTATGCCCGAGTTTTCTATGAATTTCTTCTTTTCTTCGGCTAATTTATTTGGAATATGGTCGTCCCAATGGTTATAGAAAACCGGCTCATGAATGATTAGAAAGTTAATATTTTGATTTACACATTCTTTAATTACTTCGGGGGTGGCAAACATACTTATGCCGACTCCCGTAATTTCGTTATCCGGATTACCTGATTTGTAGGTGTCGCAAGTTAGCTCACCCTCATCAAGCTTTCCGAAATAAGTAATCATTTCATTAAACAAATCCGATATTTTCATATGATACTTCCTTTACAATTCAGCGGAATATTTCTCTAAATCTATAACCTCACCGCTGAGCCGTGACTTCTCGGCGGCAAAGGCAATAAGGTGTGATAAATACGAAACACGTGTGGAACATACAGATTTACTCGGTGTCTGGTTGCTGAAATATTTAAGACAGTCACGGACAATTCCCGTATCTCCGCCGCCGTGCCCAGAATCTATATGCTGACCTATCTGCTCCATCTGAATTTCTGTTGTTTCTCTTGTGTCAAATGAAAAATATTCAATTTTATTCGTTTCCATATCAGCGTATATTTCTCCTTTTGTGCCGAAAATACGCATAAAGCGTCCGCCTTTATTAAATGCATTCATTGTAAAAGATACAGTCGCACCGCCGTCAAACTCCATATTGACAACCTGATGATCAACCACATCGTTATCGCAATCATAAACGCATCTACCATACGGACCTGTTCTTAATGCTTCCATAACTTCTTCATCAGTCGGATTCATTTTATTTGCCACAACCACACGTCTGCCCACACTGTCACTCTCCGTACATACGCAATACTGCCACACGGCATTATAATAACAGCTGTCATAATACGGGCAATTGTCTGTGCATCTGTGAGGTGCCCCCTCCGGCTTGTTCTCTTTATTGAAATGCGTCAAAGAGCCGAATGACTGAACCTTTTTGCACTCTTTTCCGATAAGCCATTGCACTAAGTCTGTATCATGGCAAGACTTTGCCAGAATCATCGGTGCAGAATCTTCCGCTCTGCTCCAGTTTCCACGAACAAAGCTGTGAGATTGATGCAGATTACCTACGTTCTCCATATGTATAATTGACATTATTTCGCCGACATCGCCATTATCAATCATCTCTTTTATCTTATACCAGAACTTTGTAAATCTCAGCACATGGCAAACAACTACCTTTACCCCCTTTTTCTCGGCAGCCTCCGTGATTTTTTTGCACTCCTCCGGAGCCGGCGCCATCGGCTTTTCCAAAAGTATATTATACCCCTTGTCTATAAAAGCAAGAGTAGGTTCACAGTGCATAGCGTCCTGTGTTGAGATTACAACAAAATCTGCAAACCTCGGCTTTTCTGCAATCTCTCTCCAATCCGAATAAATTTGATTATCCTGCAATTTATGTAAATCCTTCATATATTGCACTTTTGCGTCCACCGGCTCGGCAATCGCTGCAATTTCCATTTCATCGGGGTGATTCAATGAATACTGCGCATACCGCCTCCCCCTGTCCCCGCAACCGATTATTATTGCTTTCATCATTATGACCATTCCTTTCACATTACCTCAACCGTATAAATTTTGCCCTTGCCGACTTTGATTTCCACGCTGTTTTTATCCTTTTTCAGGCTTTCGATTTCCTTGCCGTCAAGGCGGATACTTCTTGCGCTGTCAAAGTCAAAACCGATATTGAGCTTGCCTTTGATTTCCTTATCGGTCGGGTTATACAGTCTTACCAAAACAGTACCGTTTTCCGACTTTGTAACCGAGCTTAATACGAGGTTGTCGCCCTCGATTTGGGCAAAGCTCTTATCCGTGCCGAAAATACCCTCCTGCTTTCCGAACTGGCAAACCTTCATCGGCGCGGCAAATGCAAGCGCACTGTCATAAAGCTTTGCTTTTTCCCACTTATCGGTATGCGGCATAAAGGCATAGCGATAGGTAAATTCTCTCAGCGACTGGCTGCTTTCGTCGCCTGGATATTCCATCCAAAGTCTGTTATCGCAGGCAATTCTAAGCCTTGTACCGCGTACCAAGCCCATAGCAAGCGTCAAATTATCGCTGTCCTCTAAAACCTCGTAATCTTTTGTTGCGTCCAAAAGAACCGCAAAACCGTTTTTATCGTCAGCCAAATCGTACCACAGCTGAGCCGGGTGGCGTGCAAGCTCGTTTCCTCTGAGTTCGCCGTCGGTTGACGGTCTTACCGGGTATTCGCATACCATAAACGACCCCTCTGCCCAGGTCTTTTCAGCCTTTAAGCCTGTCGGCATACAAACCTTGAAATAGTGGTCTTTTGCAGTATTTTTAATTGTGGTTTCAACTTCCAATGCCTTTGCACCCTTTTTGAGCGTCATTTCAACGTGAATAGGCATATCAACCAAAACGTCACTTCTTACCTGTTTTGCAAAGTCATAATCTCTCGGCAGTTTCATTGTCAAATCAACAGTAAACTTAACGCAAAGCGGGCCGTTCACGCTTGTTGACACAACCGCTTTTTCGCCGAGACTGTTTATGATGCGGTCGCAGGGGATATTGTCATACATCCACATATTTCCGCGGTCGCCCATATCCATAAAGTAGTTTAAATTCTCGTAAGTTTTGCCTGTTTCCTTGTCGGTAATATTTACGGTTCCGTCCGGATTTACCTTAACTCGGATAAACTCATTTTCTGCCTGATTTGCACCCGAGAGCATATTGTCAGCCAAAATTCTCGGTGCGTCCCAGTCCTCGTGCGGATAGGGATATTCGTTCTTTTCCGCCCATTTTAATTTGAATGTCTTGTAACCCATTGCCGGAATATCATTTGCCTCAAAGAACAGGTGCACCTTCGTGCAGTAGAAAGGCATATTTCGGCTTCTCGGGTGATATATTCCGGCTCTTGTGTTGGTGCTGCGTTCAACCTCCTGCACCTTTACCGGGTTGCCGTCCATATCCTCAATAACGATATATTTAAGAATAATATCTCTCGGCACATCAACATAAGCCTCAACAATTTCCGAACGTGCAAATGATGATGGATTGTGAACGGAAAGGAAATACTCGGTATCCGAAATTTTTGATGTATTGATTTCCTTTGTGATATTTTCCAAGCCTTTGCGTTCCAAACCTTTTGCGATAATTCCTGCCTGTTCAAGACGTGAAATCTCGCCGTCGGCAAGCGTTTTCGGACCCAAGCCGTGCATTGAATCGTGTGCGTGGCTTTGGAACATCAGTTTCCAAGCCTTTTCAAGATATGTGTCGGGATATTTTGAAAGTCCGTATTTCCACGCGATTGTACTCATCGGCTCTGCATAACGGATAACCGTATTTTCGGTATGGCTGTTTTCAATCATAACCTCGGGGTGAGTCGAGAACACATCGGTATGAATACTTCCGACAGGCCCGTCACGCATAGGTCCTGCAACCGTGTCCAAATCCTTGACCTTTTTGAGTTCCTCTTTCAGTTCTGTCAGATAATCGGTTAGCGTTGAATGAACGATTTCAAGCTCGCCCTTGTATTCCTCCTGCAAAGCCTTGATAATTTCGGAAGTTAAGGGGTGCAGCTCTGTAAAATCGGTCCCCTCGAACATCAGCACGCAATCGGGTGCAGCCGTTCCCTCAACCGTCTTTAACGCACGCTCCATACCTTTTCGCAAATTTTCGGGGTGGTATGAAGTTTCGGGGTCTAAAATATCATAGAACCAGCCGTAATCGTCCGGGTTCGCGGTGTGGAACACTTTGCCCAGCTCGCCCCAGTTATATTGCCATCTCTTGTCCCATGCGTCCTTATCGTACACAATCGGAATATGCCCCGCAAAGAAGAAGTTCCATCTTGCCTCGGGGCCGAGGTGTGACGCAATCAGCTTTGATTCATCGGGCGATTCCCAGATAAATTCGTGATACTTTGACTTTTTAGGATCCATATACTTGTAGAAAATCGCCGTGTCAATATCAAAGTTCTGATAAATCTGCGGCAGCTGTCCGATTTGTCCGAATGAGAATACGTTGTATCCGCACTTTAACGGCTCACCAAACTCACGGCTTCTCTTAATTCCGTACTGCAAGTTGCGGACAACCGACTCTCCCTGGATAGGTGCACAGTCAGGCAGTGAAAACCACGGTCCGATTTCCAATCTGCCGTCCTCAACATATTTTTTGACAGTGTCTTTCATTTCGGGGCGGATTTCGAGATAATCCCCCAAAAGCGTGAATTGACCGTCACAAAGGAACGAGCGGTAGTCCTGCTTTTCCTCCATAATCTCAAACAGGTGGTCGAATAAATCCACCAGTCTCATTCTTGTCCTTTCAAATTCCCAGCGGAACTCTCTGTCCCAGTGGGTGTAGGTTACAATATGTACTTTTCTCATCTTAGCAAACTCCTTGTGTTTAACTCTCATTCATATTTTCATCTGTATCAGTTATTATATTACGGTACAGAGAAAGCTTTCTTGTTCCGTTCCCGCCTGTTGCAAAAAATTCGTTTATATTATTATCCTCAATGTTTCAATCTTCTTTGCGCCGACAGTGACAACATCTGAAATTTCTTTTTCCGTTTCCTCTGTCATCTTGCACTTGTAAATCTTTGCATCGGTTTTTATCGTAACGTTCTGCTCCTGTTCGGACGCATTGTAAAAACGCACTATTATCCCGTCTCCGTCCTCTGCTCTCTTTACTGCCGTCACATGCACATTTTTGTTATCAATCGCAAAAAGGCTGTTTTCTCTCGGCAGATTTCCTTTTCCTCTGCCGACTGCCGCGCATTTTACGGGCGCAAAAATTTCCGCCGCCTTATTCGGAAGTTTTGTATACTCCGCACTGTCAAAGTGCAGCGCATATTCATATGTATGTTTTCCGGGGCACTGTACTCCCTCATCATCAAGCTCAGTCATTTTTTCCTCCGATACCGCAAGTTTTATGCGGCACGCGCGGATTAATGTCAGTGCCATTACCGTATCGTCAAACACTTCGTATTCATAGAGTCCTTTCGGCATAACGGAAAATCCGTTTTCACCGTCCGTCACCGCCGCAAAGGTTCGCAGCGGCTGCGTACCGAACGCCTGTTCAACCCAGCCGGTCGAATCGGGTATTGCAACATCGTGCTTTACAATATCAAAGTGACTGTCGCACACCGAACAATCGGTTTTGATGCCTGTCGGGAAATTAACTCTCAGCCAGTGGTCTTTTGCGGTATTGCTCAGATCAACCCTTACCTTGATATAATCTGCGTCCTCGTCAAGTGTATAAATCACCTTAACCGGAATTTTAGTATAAATCTCACTCGGATTTACTTCGCAGCTTTCTGGTACCTCAAAATCAAATTCCGCCGCAACACTTCCGGTAAGCTCGCCGCTTTCCATGGTATACACCTTTGCATTTGCACCGATTGACATAAACTTCCTGTCAAATTCGGGTGACACATGCTTCCATGCATTGCCGACCTCTCCCTGCGATGTCAGGTAGTTTAGTCCCAAATATTTTTTGCCTGTCGGCTTGTACTCCACGTCTATCGTACCGTTGCCGTTCACTGTCGCTTTGATTTTGCTGTTTTCTAAGATATTCCCGAGCGCAATTCCCGGCTTTTTCAAAAGCGCGTTCTTTGCCGGCTTTATCTCATATGCACGGTAGCCGAGCGCCGGAACATTGGTAAGTTTCGCGTAAAATCTGTGATTTACGCTGTCCAATATTGTCGGCACTTCCCAGATATTATCAACAAAAACGCTGGATTTTCCGCTTGTGATTGCCTGCATCTTCACACCGTCAATTTCAATTCCGTTCCCGAAGAAATCGGGCACGTCAATATCAAGCGGCACAATCACGTCACGCTCAAACGGCAGCGGATTATACACAACCAGCTGAACAACCGTATTCTCCTGTCCGTTGGGCGAAAGATTTTTTGCAATTTCAATCATTGCGTCGTCTGTCACAATATCGGCTATATCTCTTGCCTTGCGGTAACGGTATTCCATGTCCTTGCATACTTCGTCGGGCGCACAGCCGCCGTTTGCGTCATGGCTGTGGCAGGACAGCAGATACCGCCAGCCGCGTTCCAAATATCTTTTACTGTCATTTCCGGCAAGCGCATTAAGCGGTTCTGCCATATATGTAAGTGCGGTATACGCGTCAAAATCCGCCTGCTTTAAATAGGTTCTTGCGCTGATTGTTCCCGGGAAAAGGTACGTCCATTTTCCCTTTTTCAGATACGCTCTGCGCTCACCTTTTAAAACCGTCATTTTGTCTTTATCAAGATATTTTTCAGCATCTTTCCAGAACCCCTCAAGGTTTGTATGCTCAATTTCGATTTCGCCCTCAAACAACTTTTTTGCGTCCCTGATGACTTCACTCTCACGTGGAAATGCAACAGAAATATCGTGACCGTTCATACCCAAAAATACCGGGGTTGTAAAGTGTCCCTTTTCTTCTTCAAGCATATCAAGAATTGCTTTTTTGAGGTTTGTTTTATCATAGTTTGCAACCGGCATTTTAAGGTCATAGTTTACGCCTGCGCCAACATATCCGTCAGCCGGGCGGAACGGCACTTCGTCAAATTCGCCCCACTTGTAGTCCTTTGACCACACCCTATTCCTTGATACCGCACGGTGTACCTGATAGTACCAGTTATAGCGGCAATAGAGTGCAAATCGGCTTGCAAGCATTTTTGTGCCGTCGGGCGCCTCCCATATGTATTCCGCCGGTGCTTCGTCATGCGAGATGCCGCGGTAGAACATCATATGCGTAAGACCGAAATCCGCAAAAATCTGCGGCAGCTGTCCCGTCTGTCCCCACGATGACGGTGTGTATGCAACCGTGCCGGTCTTTCCGCCGTATTTTTCGACTGTTTTTCTTCCGAACATCAGATTGCGCACGATTGCCTCATGCGAAATTGTAAATTCTTCGGGCAAAGTGAAATACGGACCGATAATCAGCCGTCCCTCTTTTACAAACTTCTCTACCTGTTCACGCCGTTCGGGACGCATTTCAAGATAATCGTCAATCATAATGGTATGTCCATCCATTGTAAATGAGTGATATTCCGGATCGCTCTCTAAAATATCAAGCGTAGTATCCAGCATAATCAAAAGATTTCTGCGCGTTTTTTCAAAACTTCTGCGAAACTCTCTGTCCCAGTGCGTGTTTGATACCACATCTATTTTTTTAACTTTCATACGCGTACTCCTGTATTCTAATATGTAATTTTCATGCTGATAATTTTCTGTGTTTTACCGGTCTTGTTCTTTCAAACTTCCTGCCTCGGTGGGTGTGGGTTACAATATGTACTCTGCTCATTTTATTTCTTCTGTTTTTCAATCAAAACATGCGTAAATAATATTCGTAAGCGGCAGATGTATTCCGCTGCCGTAACCGTCTAATAAATGCTGAGTATATACTATTGAAATTTTATTTTCCGTATCAACGAGCAAATACGAGCCTGCGGCGCCGTTCCAGCCGAACTCACCTACAGGCGCATTAGTTTCGGCAATTTCCGAATTTATGAGAGTCCTCACGCCCAAGCCATATCCGAATCCCGTAAGCTCCCGCCAGTCAAGGGTAGGCAATTGCTCAGGTGTCAGATGATTTCTTTTCATAAGTTCGATTGTGCGTCTGCCCAAAATCTTTGCTCCGTTCCTGCCAATGCCGCCGTTCGCCAGAGCCATAGCAAATTTAGAGTAATCGTCTATGCAGGAAATAAGTCCCGCTCCGCCGGATTCATACTCATTGCCCAATCTGAACATATTCTGAAGATTTGTTCTTTCGGTCTTTTGCGTTTTTTCATTAAATTTATATTGTACAGCAAAATCACCTTCATCAAAATCTTTCGGGTTAAATCCGCTCCTTGTCATTCCGAGAGGGGCAAAAATATTCTTTTTCACATATTCGGAAAACTTTTCGCCCGACACCGTTTCAACCAATGCGGCAAGCACATCATGGCACAGGCTGTACTGCCATCTTCTTCCTGGTTCAAATGATAACGGGTATTTTGAAAGTTCCTTTATAACCGACAATGTATCTGTTTTCCCGTTTTTCCGTGCCGCTTTTATAAATTCACCATCAAGATTATAGTCAAACCCTGCTGTCATCGTAAACAAATCACGTATAAGAATATCTCTTGAACACTTTTTTATACTGCCGTCAGCGTCTTTGAATGTCATCTCACGAAATTCGGGGATATATTCGTACAAGGGATCATTAAGCAGAAAATAACCCTTCTCAAACAACTGCAATGCGGCAGTACAGGTAAGCGGTTTTGTCATTGAATAGAGATTGTACAGTTCCCTCCCCTGCATCTTCTTCCCGTTTTCCTTATCGGCAAAACCAAAACTTTTATTATACACGGTGTCATACCCTTGCATAACCCGACAGCTCATTCCGTATGTTTTCTCTTTTTTAAGCTCTTTTTTTAAATATTCGTCAACTCTGTCAAAATTCATTTTCTCACCTACAGTTCCGCCTTAACCATTGCACGCTTTGCCGTTCCGGATTTCACCGAATATGCCGGAATATGCGCATCTTCGGGAAAACATATGCAGAACATTCCCTCTTTCATTAAAAAGCTGTTCACATTTCCCTCAAGCAAAAGATAGTCTGCCGACAAGTCATATTCCTTTGTAATATTGAGCAAGCCAATATCCGACCATGCAAATTCTTCCTCGCCCGATACGATAAAATGTATATCGGCAAATCTTCTGTGTGCTTCGTAAACATTGTTTTCTCCGCTGTCCGAAAAGATTTTTCCCCATACCTTTTCACCGTCAATCTCAATTTTCTCATTTACTGTTGCTGTGTCGGATATTTTAAGCCATTCAAACGCCTTTTTAAAATTTTCATTTACTGCAAAGTATTTTTCAAAATCTTCAATTTTTCCTATAATCATTTTAATCACCCTTCAGCTGCAAAGCATATACAACATAAAAATGCCAGTATCATCTGCAAAACGTTGGTCTTCGTAAGCTTTGTTTTATAAAATATTCTGTCAAGAACTGCCGTTGTTATAATTGGCATACAAAATTTCATTGTCGCCTGCACGGTCAGCGGTATCATCTCAACACATTTCATTCCCAACAAATCGGATAAAAAAAACAGCACTGCATATAACAAAATGATTACCATACAACCTTTATCAAATATTCTCTTAACACCGTTTATCGTATCGTTTTTGTTTTTAAACAGGTTTGCAATTAAAATCACTGTCATTATGACAATCGTTATAAGCATATGCTGTGCGATAAACTCATAATTTGAAATATCTGCACAATATGTATTTTTTAAGCTCAGTATTATAAGCGCCGAGCCTTGTGAAAAAAACACCAGCACACATAAAAGCTTATACACGGCATTGCTTTTTTTGCGCTCTCCGCCCAAAAAGTTTATAACCATACAAACCGCCGCAAGCAAAAATCCAATTGACTTATATACCGTCAAACTATTATCCGCAGGCTGCATAATAAATCCATACAATGACGGAAGCACAAGGTTTCCGAGCGACGCAAACAGCAAAATTTCCGACACATTTCCGAATGCCGTACCGTAAATACATATAAACGTAGTAACCGCCGAAATGACTGCATACCACACGGCAAGGCTAAGGCTCAGTCCGCTTATATGCAGACCGTGCCCCGCCGCAAGTGATACGCCTGCACCGATTATTGATACGCCGATCAGAAAAAGCACAGTCGGCATAAGAGATATGCTGTTCCTTTCCTGATATTCTTTTCTTAAGATTGACATTATCCCCATAAAAATTGAGGAAAGCAACAGCAGTCCTATTGCTTGTATTATCATTTTATGTACTCCGTAGTTCCTGCCGCTTCAATCTTTTTAATAACGTCTTTTATATCGTCCTCGGAAGGCATTTTTGCCGGAGCTACCGTGTATCCGATATCTATTCCCAAAAGCGTAAGTGGAGTTTTCCATCTTGCAAGATTTCCGCCGAGCATTACATCAATAAATCGGTTAAGCTTATGCTGATATTCCAATGCCTTTTTTATATCTCCATTTTGGAAATTGTCATAAATTCCGCATGCAATCACCGGAACAATGTTATATGTTGAACCGATTGCACCGTCCGCTCCCATTGAAAGTCCTGCAAGCATTGCCTCATCGGGGCCGTTTAAAATGTTGATGTTGCCGCCATTTACAAGCTTAATCTTCTCAAACAGATAGTAATCAGGAACTGTAAGCTTTATGCCTATTACATTATCAATAGACATAATCTGCTTTGCAAACCACATAATATCGCACTTTAAAACCGGAGTTATGTATGCAATCACATTGCTCTTGCTTTTCTTTGCCAAATGCTTATAATATTCGACTGTTTCCTCCGGCGAATAGTATGATGTAAGTGACGGCGGAAGTGACGCTATTGCGTCAACGCCGACAGCGTTTGCGTGTTCAATCAAATCATCAACATCATCAAAATGCCCTGCGCCGACATGGGCGATTATCTGTGCATTGCCTGCAGCTTCTTTAACCGTTTCAAGCATCTGCTTTCTTGTCTTGTTCGGAAGAACGGTACATTCACCCGTATTGCCGCCGACATAAAATCCGTTTACTCCGCCTTTTAAATTGTATTCAATAAGCTTTCTTACACTGTCCTTTAACACATTCATATTTTCATCATAAAGTGAAAATGTTGCACTGTAAATTCCCTTAAATTTAATGTTATTCATAATAAAACACTCCTTATATTATTAACTTCAGCAATTGACCGCAGTTGATTCTTGATTCGATTCCTGTCTCGCTTTCTTGACATTGTAGATTATCAATGTTACTATTACTATAGTAAACCCTATCCAAGCTCTTGGTGTGACCTGCTCACTCGGATAAAACAGCGCAACCCACACAGGTGCCAAAAGTGGCTCTGCGCTTGATAAAAGTGATGCTGACACCGGCGATGCATATTTAAGACCCAGTGGAAGAAAAATAAATTGCAGTCCGCACTGAGCAACACCATAAAGCAGCATACCTGCAAGTGCTGTTCCTCCCAGCCTTGATTCTCCCATTACCGCAGGTATACCAACCACAAAGCACAGAAGCTTTCCTACTATGATCGCAGAAAAAGAATCATTTCCCGGAATTTTTTCGAGCATATACACACCGGCACATACAACACCGGTAAGCAATCCCAAGAAATTTCCGAATGTATTTCCGACCGCTAATCCGTCAATTACAAAAAATGCAATTCCGACCAATACAACCAGTGATGTGACAACATCAAGCTTTTTAGGTCTTTCCTTAAAAAATACCCACATTGCTAAAATAATAAATATCGGCATTGTAAACTGCAAAACTATTGCATTTGCTGCTGTCGTCAGTTTATTCGCATATGTACTAATCAAATTCGTCAAAAAAACAAACATACCACCGAGCAATACACTTTTGTTAAACACAAATTTATGTTTTACAGCCACCATATAAGCGGCTATTACAATAACGCCTATCAAATTTCCCAAAGAATTAATGCTCATTGCTGACCATGAGAATAATTTAATGAGTACCCCGTTGATACTGGCACATAATGCAGCCAAAAACACTAAAATCGTTCCTATGTTTTGCTTTTTCATATTATTTTCTCCTCGTCTTTTTTGAAATCATTATCGTCATCAACAGCAGCAAAACATTTGCCGTCATAACGCAATACGGAAATATGGCTATGTTTATTTTCGCCATAACTCCAAACAGCGGCGGAATTGTCGCTATTCCCAGATATGCTGATGCCATCTGCATACCCATAATAGATTGACTGAATCTGCTGCCGAATCTTGAGGGAGTTTCCGAAACCATAGAAGGAAAAATCGGCGCAACCCCCAATCCAATAAGAATAAAAGCACAGAAAAACATACTTTGCCCTGTCGCAGCAAGTAAAATCCCCAGTCCCGCAAGGATAACCGCTATTCCGCTATAAATAAGTTGTTTATTGGTAATTCTCAATGTTAAAAGTCCGCTGATCAATCTTCCGATTGCTATTCCCATAAAATACATTGAACTCATTTTTGCACCAACGTCAGCTCCCATGCTACAATGAAGTGTGATATAGCTGGCTCCCCACAGACCTACAAGCTGCTCGACTCCTCCGTAAAAGAAAAATGCAAGCACATCATATACGGCTCCCTTTTGCTTTATTGTCTGAAGATATGTTACATCATTTTTTTCTTCATGCTCCTCTGTAACACTTTTTTTGCGCACCTTTTCCCAAAGAGGCATGCTTATCAATAGTACAGCAACTATTATAAGCTGTATAATGGCAACGCTTCTGTATCCTCCGCGCCAATTCCCTTTCGCCAAAAATCCCGACAAAATAACAGGTCCGGCAGTTGCACCTATTCCCCAAAAACAATGCAGCCAATTCATATGCATCGCACTATAATTGTCAGCCACAAAACTGTTTAAACAAGAATCTATGCATCCTGCACCAAGCCCAAGCGGTATCGCAAGCAAGCTTAAAATCCAAATGTGATGTGAAAACGAAAATCCCAGTAATGCTACTGCAGTTAAAAACACACTTACAAAAATGATTTTACCGATTTTAAATCGTTTCATTATTGCGCCACTCATAAAACTTGAGAGTACCGTTGTTGCGGATATTATCACAGATACTGCGCCTTGTATTGAAATACTAACTCCAAGGTCCTTATACATTACCGGCCATGCTGATCCCAAAAGAGTATCGGGGAGTCCCAGACTGATAAATGTAATATAAATTATCAATAACAATACTGCTGTAATCATTGTGCCACCTCTGATATTTTCTTAATACAGTTTTCAGAATACTGCTGCCCCGCAAATCTTGTGCTCACTACCGATGCCGACAGACTGTCAGCCTCACCTTCACATACCAAACCTACAGAGAATGTTTTTCTTCCGTTTCCGTTATACAAACCTTCAACGCAAGCCGCAGCAATTTCTTTTCCTTCTAAATCCAATGCAACTATTCTTGCCGCTCCGTATGCTTTTTGATCAGTCTTGTTCTTCACAGATACCTTTGCTGACACATTTCCGTTTTTATATGAAATATCCGAAATATCCACATCAAAAATATTTCCATCTGCATACGTAATATATACAGGATCGCTCAGTATTCCGGCATAGCTTTTCGCCCTCAACCTGTATGTGCCAAACTCTGGAAGATTTGTTTCATTTTCTTCTGTTTCAACAATCAGTAAATTGCTTATTTCATCATATATTACCGTACTGTGTGTATACTCACCGGTGTTTTTCCATGAAAGCCTTCCATCCGAGGTTATCATGGTATGTTTTATCGAACCTGGCGCTTCTGTATTTTTCTTTATGTCAAAACTGAGCAGCACAGGTTCTAATCCATTAACTGTTATCTTTTCCTTATATGTAACATTGTCTATAAGCTCTGTGCCGATCATAAGTTTTTTACCGTCAAGGTAAACCGATACATCATTGCTTTTCCCGTAGGTCAACCCGGTCATATTAAGAACGACTCTGCTATCATCAACCGAATATTCATACTCAATATTCTGCGTTTCGGCACCGGTTTGATTATCGACGACCACCACACGTCTTTCAATTTCATCGGACAATACCTTTCGCAAATCACTTTCATAAGCGATTGTTGCATTTCCCGTCACTCTGCCGGCATCAACAGCTTTATCGTATTCATTTTTTCCGAAATCACCTTTTTCGCAAATCAATTTCTTGCCCGATTTCGCATATTCGTAAAATGCATTTCGCACATTATCGCCTGCATATCCTGTTCCGTATACGATAACAGTATCGTAATCCGACAGTCTGTCGAGTGTGTTTTCAGTTACAAAATCGACTTTTTCACCCAACGTCAGCAGATTTTTATATACACTCATAATCTTGCTGACATAGCCGCTGTCATAAATTGCAGATGCATCAGAGTAGAAAATTGCAGTCTTTGGTTTATCGGTATTAATAGCATTTATGTACTCAGCCAATCTGCTAAAATCCAATCCCGTTTTTCCTGCCTGCCATACACAGTCCGGACGCAGGAGAATTGAACCTGAATATGCATCATTCGAGCTATAACTACGTTCCCATACCCATATGGTGGACATTGCTCTGCCATGGATTGCCCCCTGCCATAAATCATTCACCAAATTCTTGGTCTGATGCTCCGAAAATTCAAAATTTCTATCCTCTATTATGTGATCCTCACTGTTATATACAGGTTTATTTGTGGTCGATCTTAAAAAATCATACCACATCATTTTATTAAAAATACTTCCCGCTTCATCTATATATGCTGCCGAGTCATTGCCTGCCCAGTCAAGAAATTCGGAATACTTTTCGGCATCAGTACCTGCCGTCGCCATCCATTCATTTGTCGCGGCATAAGACATATAACTCCCCATTTTCGTATTTAACGGTATATCGGTATATTCTTTTATAATATCCGCCATCCATTTATGCCAATCGGCAAATACCTGCCTGTTAAACAACACCCAATCATAGGCAAGCGGCTCTTGCATATTTATATGATTTGCGGATTTTAACGTCGGCATATTTGTGCTGTCAAAGCTTTGATATGATGTGCCGTAAGCGGAATTTAAACTTTCTATCGTCCCGTATTTCTCCTGTAAATACTCACGGAATTTGGGATTATAAAAATCCGCACTGTATCTTGTATCATATAACGGTTCATTCGACAAGCATAAATTTGTTACAGAAGAATATTTCGTAATTATAGGAATAAAGTATCTGAGATATTCTTCAATAACTTCTTTCGCTTTCGGCGAATCAATATTATATTGGATAAATTCCGGGTAATTCGTGTACAATCCGCTGTCAGTCAAACCTTTCGGAAAATTATGCGGTGAAAGCAACACTGAAACACCTACATCAGCTTCTGACGCTTTTGCAAGAGCTTTTAGTGCATATGCAATATTTTCACTGTACAGCTTATCTTCAAAGCTGCCGTTTAATACATAATTATCCTTTTCGTTAATTTTGCAGACCTTAACATTATCAATATATGCCGTCCCCGATCCGGACACCGTTATATAAAACGGCAGATGACTGCTTACATCTTTTGAGGAAATTATATCTGTAATTGTTCTCCAACTACCACTGTAATCAATATCCAACTGTTTACTGCCATAATATGCTTTTATACTCAACCCCTTTGAACCTCGTATATCAAGGCTTAGATTATAATCATACCCGGTTTCAAGAAATAAATTTTGATACAGCCTTGCCGTTGCTCCGTCAACTGCTATCTTCAGTGCAGATTGTCCGTCTGTTACTGCTGCGGAAGTTATTGACTGCGAACTCGTTCCCGCGGATGTCTCCTGTAAAAATGTCCAAGACGGCAAATCATCACCGCTAATCGGCTGAACCTTATCCGGTCCTACTTCAAATTGAATATTATCTGCACCAAAGCTCCTGAAATTTTCAATATCCTCCATTGCGGTATTAAAATGACCATATCCTATTGAATATACCGGCTTCTGCGAATCAAGCAGAGTAAATCCGTTATTTGTCAGATTCTTCATGCTGTTCTTATTGGCTTTCAACGGAATTTTTTCGCCTGAAAGATACGCATTGAGATTAGACTTTGTTTCATTATACATATCAAGCATTGCCTGCTTATCGTAAGCAATCAAACTTGAATTATACCCTGCCGCCTCATCCTCTGCAATATATCCTGCAAATCTTCGCATCGTTGCAAGGCACACATCTTCATAATCAGTTGAAATTCCTATATCTCGGCAATCTTGAATTAGTCCTTCTATTTCACCTATCTCTGAGGTGAAATAACTCGTATTTTCGGCATGGACGGCAGATGTCATTACTGACATCAATACCGTCATCGCCAAAACTGCTGATATTATCTTTTTCATTTGATGACCCTCATTTTTTTAATAAATTCACAAGCACAGTAGCAAATTCCGCTCTTGTTATACTCTTACTGCCTCCGAAACTTCCATCCGGATAACCGGACATTATTCCAACTTTTGTTGCCTTATCAACAGCATCTTTATTGCCAATCTGCGAATAATCTGTGTATTGACTTGATCCATCGCCGCTTACTGCACCTTTAAATTTTTCGTAAAACACAACTGCCCATTCTGCGGCATCCTCTCTCGTTGCCTTTTTTTCAAAATCACCTATTCCGCTTACATCTATTCCGGCACTATTCAAGGCTCTTATTGTCCCGTCGTACCACTTTGAGTCGCTATCGCTTGATGAGCAGTCAAGACCATAACTTCTCGCTAAAAGTGCAAGAATTTCCACAATAGAAATCTGCTTATCCGGTGCAAATCTTGAATCACTTATACCTTTTATAATATCTCTGCCTGTCAAATTAATAATATTATTTTCTGCCCAATGATTATATGTGTCAATAAATCTATTGCTCACATTTATTTCAAGCATAATCGGTTCGTATTTTGTAAGCTCAATAACCTCACCTAAAGTTTCTCCATTTCTCAGTTCACGTGATGAAGTCACTGTTTGATTATCTGCTATAATCTTTACTTTTTTATCTCCTCTGAGGCTATTCATATTTAATATCAGCTTGTCATTGCAGATTCCCGTGTTGATTTCAACATAATCAACGTCTTCTCCTGTCTCTGCATCAACCACACGAACATACTGCATATTGTTATCTGCCAGATAATCTTTAATGTACTTATGGAAATCTTCATAAGACATATCGCCGAGAGTATCGGTTGTTTGATTCATTTTCTCAATAACCGTTGCATTTGCTTTAATGTAATCTGCGCTTTCCTTTGCCTTGCCGGTAAGCGGCTTGTCGTATTCATTTTTTGTAAATGTATCTCTGTCGCACACAAGCACTTTTCCGCCGTTTCTCACAAACTCGGCTATTTTCTCGGGCAAATCCTCCTTAACCTGAATGGTCTTGGGGACTATCAAAACTTTGCAGTTTTCCAGTTTCTGCGTCACGTCTACGCCTGTTTCGGCAATCAACTGAATGCTCTTTCCGGCATAACGCAATGATTCGTATGCCGCATAACAGCCTACTGCATATTCACTTGAATAATTTCGTGAAGCGTCTGAGTAAAGGAGTGCAACCTCCGGTTCATCATCCTGCAATGCCACCACTTCATTTGATAATCTCTGCAAGTCAAGGCTTATTTTCGACAGCTTGGAAATACCGTCGGGTCTTCTCATTAATGAACCGTACAGTGCGCTTTGCGGATCGTATTCCCATTCCCACACCCATATAACGCTCATACCTTTGCCGTGAATAGCGCCCTGCCATATCTGCTGTGCGGCATAGTCCGAATATATCGGTTCAAACGGCGTTTGAGTGTCCTGCAAAATGTGGTCCTCTGTGTTTGCGACAGGTGCATTCTTGAATGTCTTCTGATAATCTATCTGCTCATAATAATCAAGTTCTCTTAAGTGCCATTTGTTTGTAAGATAGCTTCCGCCGTCATTTCCGTTAATATCAAACATATCCTTGTAATACTGATATTTCACACCTGCGTCAAGCGAATCACGCATTGACGAATGCCAGTCCGTCGATTTTGGCAGCTGATGTATCTTTGAATGAAGCGGAATATCGGGCGCCATTTCTCTTATGATGTCGCATATGAACTGATGCCAGCTTGACATTATTTCTGCGTTAAAATCGCAGTAATCGTAATCTCGTGCATCATCAATTTCCGCTTGCCCGTATTTGTCTATTTCAGGAAATTCAACATCAGTAAATGAGGCATAATTTGTCCCGTAATTATAGTTAAGCTGTACCAAATCCCCATTATATCTCTTTTCCAAAAATCCTGCCCAGTACGGACGGAAAAATTCGTCCGACATTGCAGTTCTGAATATCGGCTCATTTGTAACACATATCGAACTTAACGATTTATAATCTTTGATTTCAGGTATTATTGCCTCAAGCGCAAGACGAATTACTTTTTTCATTCGCTCGTCCATAATGTTATATTTTATAAACTCAGGGCTTCCTGTGATTGCATCCGGATATTTATCATACACAAACTGTGGAAATACGTGCGGTCCAAACAGTACATCAATAGCCATATTGCTTCTTTCCGCCTTTGCCAGCATATCCGGAAGCCATGCCATTACCCAGTTAGGATTGATTGAATATTCAGATTCACCCTCAATAGCTGTTCCTTCCCCCGGTTTTGAAATAATATCTCTTACCTGTGCGCCATACTGAATAATATTAAATCCAAACGCGGGGAAATTTTCCACATCGGCAGCTGCTGCATTAAAATGCCCCCAGCCGGTGAGGAATATGGGACGTCTTTCAATTACTCCGTTTGTGTTTGTGGCTGCCACAAAATGTCCGCCCTCTATTGTTATTCCCTCATCGCTTGTTATGTATCTCGGCACCTCAAACGGCATCTTTTCTCCTGAAAGATATGCATTTAAAGTTTCCTTTGTTTCTTCGTATATTTTCTTAAGAGAATCATCTGTATACTGCATTGTCTTGTAATAACCCTGATCAATATCATCCTGGATATAGGTTACAAAACGCGACAGTATCATATAATTCGCGGTTTCGTAGTCAGTGGATATCCCTTTCTCGGCACACTTGTCAAGAAGCTCCTTTATCTCCGCCGCCATTTTCTCCGCATTTTCTTTAACGCCTGCGGCATCATCGGGCGAAAAATACTTTGAATCGCTTGCAAATGTTCTGCTCTTTGCCTTTACCGTTTTATCACCGCAGGTAACATCGCATATTATCTGAAATTCTCCGACTGCCGAAAAATCGTGCCATATCTTAACTCCCGACTGTGCAGGGATAGTGACTTCCGTTTCTTCCTCCGTATATCGGTTGTTTATTTTAAATGTTCTTTCTACATCGGCTGCATTCACCACATATAAGTCATAACCGCCATAAATTCCGGTTTCGCGGTTAAGCACTATCCATGAATAAAAATCGCTGTCATCATCTATTAACTCCAAAAACGGAAAGTTAGTATTGTCTTTCGATCTTGAAATGCCATCGGTGAGTTCCACACAATAACGACGCCCGTTTCCATCGTTATCGTTTACAAGGAAGTTGAAAAGAAGTTTTTCTTTTGGTTTTCCACCCTCAACGATGGTATCCCACGGCAACTTTACTTCATATATTGTATGTTCACCTGAATTTTTGGCTTTAGCAACAACCTTTGCTTTTTCTTCATCGGTAAGATATGATGAATGGACTTCGGCATCATCTGAGTTCGGATCACATACTATGCTTATTTCTTTGCCGAATTTTATAATATTGCTTTTATCAACACCGCCGGAGCCTGTACCGAAGTCATATCCGGGTATTGAATTCGGATCGTCCTCCTCATTCGGATCTTTATCCTTCAAATCTTCTTCAACAGGCGATACTGCCATCTGTATACTGTCTCCGTCCCAATAGTTGTAGTCTGTTCTGTCTTTTGTGACAGGATAGAACACATCATCTGTAACATCAAACATCAGATACAAGGCGTCATCATCATATGCCGTCTTTACCTCTGCCGTCACGTCTTTTTCGCCGCCGTCAACCATAAATGTCTGAATCTGCTTTTCCATAACCGGCATATATATTGCATTGTAATTTTCCCAGTCACTATTATCTCCGTCAACAGTAATATTCTCTTGTTTCTTTGTTTGTATATATCCTAAAACACCTCCCAGCTTTTTGAGCTGTTCGGTTGTAAATTTTCCGCTTTCAGTGACGCTGCTGTAAAGACTTCCAACATCTTCCGCAACGCCGGCTCCCGATTCAAATGTACCGTTTGAAATCATATTGCCATCTGTGCCTTTTTCTCTGAAATACACATCATCTACCCAAAACGCATTACTTGTACCTTCAAGAATAAACATAAACCTCACGGTCATAGTTACCTCGGCGGTATACTCAAAATCGCTTTTTATCCAGTCATTTGATGCACCTATGGGCAGTAAGTCACGATCTGAACCCGAAAGCCACTCAACGCAGCAATATACAGATTCGCTTCTCTTTGATTTAGTCCACATTCCGAATTCGTATGTTTTTCCTGCTTGTATCTCCACCGGAGTATATAACCAAAGATATTTATTTGTTTGTCTTGGACTTTGACAGGACATTTTAACGGACGTATCACCGCTATGCTTGACCTCGTGATCCAATTCAATTGTTCCGTTCAGCTCGCCAACAGACCAATTCCACCCCATAAAACTTCCGGTGCTTGCTGCCTCAACAGAAACACATAGAGAGCTTATCGGAAACATAACTGTAATCAGCATGGCAGCCAGTATTTTTTTCATTATATTCATATGCCTTCAAACTCCATTTCTGCTTTTTTCAAATGGGCTGCGGGATTGCAGCCCATTTGATTTTAATGCTAACTTTAAATAATCAGTAAATTTTCTATAATTTGATTATGCCAAAGGATCCGGAGCGCTTATAGGTGTAAGGTCGTCTGTCCACATAAATGCCTTTATTCTATATCCGTCGCCCTCCGGCACTGTAATGTCAAGTGAGAATATTTCGTATCCTGTTCCTGCTTCAACAGTCTTTTTAATTGTCTGAACATTGACAAGAACATCACCTTTATAAAGCGCTACATAATATGTGCATACTATATTTTCGTCATAGCACTCTACTTTCTTTGATGCTGTTATTTTGCCGCTTGTTATGCTGTCGAGTTCCCACTCTTCGCCACCTACAACATTTGTAAACTCTGTCTTTTCCACTGCATAGTTTCCGGCAAGCTCAAAGCCACCGTCTACAATAAGATTTTCACCTTCGGTTTCTCCGCTCTCGTTAAGTGCGTAGACCTCAACATCGTCTATCCATACATTTTCCGAACCGTTTTCAAATACAAGAGAATACGTTCCGCTATAATTTGCCGCAGGATACAGATAATCTGTCGTTTCTTCGTCATAATCCGAAATAACAGTGCTGAACGCTGCCCAACCGTTCTGATCCTCTGAAACCTTTGTAAACTCACAGGATTTTTCAAGTGAATATTCACCCGACTGTCCCATTCTCAACAAATAGGGAATCGAGCTGTCATCAAGCTTTGCCTTAAATGTTACTTTATAATCTTTCTGAGTATTTAAAGTAAGACTCTGACTTAATGAAGCATATACATTAGCCTTTACTCCATCCATATTTGAGTTTAGTCTGAGTGAAGCATCGCCGCTGTAATGTACACTCTTATCAATGTCAGCGCTCATATTTGCATATGAACCGTTGGAATCACTTCCGAGAAGAGTCCATGCCCCACACTTTTCTCTGCTCATAAGAGGTTTCTGTCTGCCTGTTCTCGTTTTTAATGTAACGGTTTGTGAATCTGTTCCGTCTGCCGTTACCATATCGAGTCTCAATGTATACTCATTGCCCTCGGCAAGATCGGAAAGCAGATAGCTGTTTATTGCTCTTGCACTTGTGCTGCAGGTAAAGTTTGCGTCCTCCGTATCATTTACATAAAGCTTTATACTGGTGATGTCGGCATCCGGGTTTCTCCAGGAAATCGTTCCCGAAATTCCGTCTGATGCGGGGTATGCTATAACATTTGCAAGTTTTGTTTTGTTCACAAGCTTGTTCTGCTCAAAACCGCCGTTTACAAGCAGATTGTTCCGTTCACCTGCTTTTGTAAGACTTACATCATCAATATAAAGCATGTTTACCGCACCGATTGTTATAATGTCAAGACGTGAGGTCCCTTTTGTGAGGTTCATGGTGCCGGCATATTTATACCAGCCGTCTTTATCCGACGCAACGGGTTTTAAATCGTTAAAGTCCAGCGTAGCCTCGCCGGGAGCTCCCGCAGGACCTGCCTGTACCCACATCATTCCTCTGTCAAAGTTACCTCTTGCATAAAGGCTTACTTCATATTCTCCTGCCCGTGCGTTCAGATTGCTTGTAAGCACTCTCTGATATCCTGTACATGAAGGCGCCGCAATTTTCACTGAATAATTGCCACTATATGCTTTTTCATCAGTAACCTCCGCATAATTTGTTATGCCGTCATAATACGATGGATAAGCAGGGCTGTACATAGTCCAGTTCATCGGCTTTCTGGGTGATGAAGATCCGTATTTGGAATATGTCTCCTCAAAGTCAACCTTTGATACAACATTCCCGCCTTCGTTGGTAAATGTAATATCATCAATATATATTCCCGGAGTGTTATGCAGAACCAAGAACGAATAATTAATATCACTCGTAAATGTCATTGTCTTATAAAGTCTCGTCCAACCATTTCCTGCGTCCTCCTGATTAAACTCTGCCGTAACAAAAGTTGAACCATTTTGATAACCTTCTCCGTAAATATCAATATTGGTTGAGCCGAGGTTTTTCACATACATCGACAGTGTATATACTCCCGCAGGCATTGCTGTATTGATTTTGTATCTTTTTCCGTCTGCACCGCCTGCCCATCTGACAAACAAAGATTTACTTCCGCCGTGTGAAGCAAAATCTGTAAGCTCTGCATACGCATTTTCTGCATTTGTCCATTCGTCCATCCAGCCGCATACATCGCTTTCATATTTTCCTGACGGCTCTTTCAGATACACCTTTTCAAAGCTTGAGTCATACGCACCGCCGAATATATTGTCGTTGTTTGTTCCGACTGCCGAAAAATCATCTACATACAGATATGTACCCGGCTCTTGATTATATACAAGCATCCATAAAAATGCGCCGTTTACTGTGAAATTCTCTACGCTCTCATATTTCTTCCAACCGTTCTCCGCCTCGGTCACAGTAAAATATCTTACATCTCCTACCGTTTCTGCTGTTTCGCCGAAACCGAATTTCACTTTCTGCATATCCATATTTCCCTTTGCATAAAAGGATAATTTATATGTAGATGAATAATCACGATTGTTATATTGCTGTCCTAAACGTATATAATTCCCATCATCAAGGCCGTCGGTTCTTATAAACATTGAAAAATCCCCCGAATGTGCCTCTTTGTTTGACGGCTGAACAAATGCTGTATCTGTATTTGTTCCCCAAAGCTGCCAGTAATACGCAGTTCCCATATTCTGAAGCTGTATATTGGGATTATATGTTTCCTGTTCGGCCTCTGCCCGTGCCGTCGCCGGTAAAATTATTGTACTTGCCAACATCGCCAGACTTAAAACCATTGTTAGTAGTTTTTTCATTTTTTTCACCTTTCCTTTTTTAATTTTTACGTTTTAGGCTAAGATTAACGAAAATTCACCTCCGGATTTCATATTTAAAATTTACTGACTATTCCCTGATGCTCGCCATAGCAGAAAGTGCGTTCCTTTGTGTGCGAGAATCCACGAAAAATACTCTTACCTCGGACTCACCATCCGTTGGCAGCTCTATACCGACAACAGATATATTTTTAGGTCTTGCTGATTTGTCCGCTGCCGGAATAGTTCCTTTATTTGAGTAAAGCTTAATAAGCTTATCTCCGCTGTAAACGCCTGCCAGTACTTCGACTTGCAATCCATCGGCAATTGCATAATTATTGATACCGCATGTCAGATTATATTTTCCATCCGCCTGCCTCTTCAGCGATGGGGCATTAATAATATAATCTGGGAGAATGGTTTTGACCTCTGCAAATTCACCCTCGCCCATCTTATTTAACGCATTAACCGGACAGATTCTGAATGTATAGGTTGTGTCAGATTCCATGTTATTGAATGTGACAGAGGTTACCGAACTGTTTAAATCTGCAATTTTTGTTTCTACATCATCAGCGCATCTGTATATAACCACTCTGTCGCAGTCAGGTTCATCCCAGCTCAGCCTTACAGTCTTGTCATATCCGTAAGCGGAGACATTTGATACTTTATCAATTACTTGCTCCAAATTTCCTGATTCAAAGCCGCAATTTGTAAGCATCTCATCTCCGTATACACCATCTCCTACAATCGGCTTTATTGATACATCATCAAGCCATACATCGGTCATGCCGTCAAACAGCAATATAAACTGAACGCTCGCAATTGCTTTGCTTTGTGCAGGTCTTATAAGCTTAATCTGCTGCCATTCATCTTCGCCTGTTCCCGTAACCAAATTATAAAATGTACCCGTAGTCGTATATACGTCCGGATCCCAGTCAAGTTCAACCTGGAGTCTTGTACACGCATTCGATTTTATCCAAAACGAAATTTCGTATTCCGTATCAGCGGCAAATTCCAGATTGAGCTGACGAGTGGCAATATATCTTCCGCCCTCAATCCCCGACCAGTTACTCCTAAGATTAAGCGATGCGTTTCCGCTATGACTTACCGAATAATCATAACCAATTTCGCCCTCTCCCTGCGAATTTAATCTATACCAACCGTCAAGGGGAGTATTTAAGCGGTCTGCGCTGCTGTATACCTGTACGGATTTTATAAATTCAATGCTGTCACGATCACTGTAATCGAAAATGAGTTTATATGTATGAACATCTCCCTCGGTAAGTGTTTCGCTTGACCAGGTTTGCGGCTCATTTGCCGCTTTAGTAAAATCATCACTTATAAATACATCTTCTCCGTCTAATACTTCATATAGCGAGGTTTTCGTAACAGTATCGCACATTGGATTTTTCCAGCTTAACTTCACAATATTTTCAACCGAATTTCCTATAATGTTCTGAGGTGCATATTTATCTATAACTGTGTCCACAGCCGGCCCGTCCGGTTTTACCAATTCAAAACCTCCCGAGCTTACATATTCTGTTTCACCGGAAGTTAAGGAAACATCGTCAATATATAATCCGGCAGTATTTCCAACCACCTTAATACCGAGTGTTCCTATATCTTCTCCTGTATAAGCAACGGCAGCAGATAATTTTTTCCACCCCGTTTCTTCACTTTCGCCTGTTACATCGGAGGCAGTTCCCATTGAGGAAAACAAAATTTCTGACGAACCCATAACCAATGAAATTGATGTACCCGGCATTCTTCCTCTATAACAAATCGAAAAATTGTATTCACCTTCCGAAACGGTTTCTGCCAATATGTTTTCCACCAGTAAGTATGTATCTTCAATTGCGGCATTTGGATATTTTACATACAGCGATCTGTTTCCGTTAAGTGCACGGCTTGTTGATACCTCGGCATAATATGTTTCACGATCTGTTTTATAGTTGCCGATATAATTTATACTCCATGCATCATCTGCCGCAAAAACTCTTATACCCACAAGCTGAACCGCAAGCATTAATATCAGAAGACAGCTTATTTTCTTTCTCATATTTTTCGCACCTCCTTATGATCTGATGATTATAACTTCATATAACCTCGCTGCAACAATTCGGCAAACTACTCTGTCGTTTATCTGCATATCGCCTATGCTGCATTTTTCAACCGTGTTACTGTCTGTATGGTAAATCCTTGCAGACTCAGTTCCTCTTATAGCTGTCGTAACTGCATTTTCAAACTTAAACCTGACTCTGTCATTTTGAAGTTTTTCGACAATTCCCACACCAAACAGTTTTCCGTATCCACTGTTCGTTGAACCGGCAAATCTGCTTGTGTCAGATGCCGAGCATATTTTTTCATAGCCTTCGATTTTTCCGTCTCCGTCAATTGCTAAACGAACAATATCTCCTTTTTTTACATCTACATTAATATCCGGCTTTGCCTGAAGTTCTACCGGTTCCCTATCGCTAATAGCAACAGTTATGCTTTTTACAATTTCGTCATTCTCATTTAATGCCGTGCCGCTCCCTGTAACAATAAACATTGTAGAACCTATTTGCGGCGTCTCATCATCTACCAATGAAAACACATGACCATAATTAAAATCATCTATATCATAAACTGTCACATCGGAATAATCCCCATGATCAGTGTAGAAATAAGCCGAAGGCACTTCTACCCTGTATTTTTCACGGTTATATTTGTCTCCTTCATTTTTGGGGAATACAAATAATGCCGTATCCTCATCTTCAATTCTGTAAAAATTTCTGAACGCCCCATACGCAGGTTCATATTCGCTTGTGAATGTTGTTTTTGTAAAATACTTATCACTGCTGCCATCAAATGTTCTTGCCGTTTCAATGTTTGTTGCAACACCTTTAAAGTTAACATTCATTCTCACAACCTGCGGCTGAAAAGCTGAAAAAGTATCATACAAACTCTCAACACTACTGCTCCTGTCCCCATTCAACTTAGTTTTTTTATTATACTCTATATCTCGCCAGGTTCCGTTCATATCAAGACATTTAATCATATATTTATCCTCAGCATATGAAATATAGGTTTTCAGAAAAAGGAAGTACTTCTGAGTACTTTTCACATCAATATATGCTATTCTTCCATTTATATCCAAATATGCTACTGCATCGCTTTTAATTTTAATATCTTTATTGTTCGCATGCAACGAATCCAATGCATCTTGCAGAATCTTATATTTTTCTCCCGAAATATAAATTTCCTTCTCGTTTTCATTAAAGCTTTCTATACTTCCGTTTATTGTATTTCGACTTGCATAAACTGTGATATAAGGACTTACGCCATGACTTATAGCAACACTCAAGACATCATCTCGGCTGATATCGGAAAGCTTTGCTTCTTCTCCGTCTATGTATATCTCATACTCGTCCTCTTCAAGCTTTATTATGCTTACTGAAGAATCCACATTCAGCTTATCATATATTTTTAAATCATCCGTAAAAACGCTTTCAACAACCACTGTTTTTAAATCCGATATAAATGCAACATCGTATGTACAGTCATTGTTGTTATCAAGCAATCGTATACTTCCGTTTTTAGGTTTAAAATCGTCAGCCCCGTAATCTCCGTAAAAACGACCGTTATAAATCACTCTGATGTTATCATTCAGCCGCGCAGTTCTTGTCTTTGTATCATTGAAATCATAACTTATCTTTTTTAGATCGCTGTCAACATCAATGATGTCTTCATCGACAATAGTTATTTCTTTATTCTTGTTTTCTTTCTTTTCTAAATACAAAATTTCTTCATCGCCATGATCAATGTAGATATATCCCTCTACATTAAACCCCAGCAAATGATCCGTATTAAGAGTGCAATTATATTTCACTTCTTCAATTTCAATTTTATTTTTTCCGACATCTCTGTCCCCTAAAATCGAAGTTTTTGAAGTTGCTGTTACAATACCGCGGATTTTGTATATTTTACGGAACTCTTCAAGTGCAGGCTTATCTGATATTTTCTTATCATAACTCCCATACTCTGTAAGTAATGGCTTTGCTTGAGTAAAATTCATCAAAATTTTTATACCATCACTGTTTGTAAGAGTTTTTTGAGCGCTATACTCCACGCCATCAAGTAATCCGGCCGTTCTGGCCGCACCCAAATATTGCGATTCATTGCTATATAAATCATCATAATCCAATGCATAAATCATATATCTGACAGCTTTTTCATATGTTACAGATCCACTGCCGTTATACTTTTCATTTTCACCTATAAGCCCTCTGCTGCGTGCAAACAACTCCGGAGACATACCTGCTTTATCTGTAACAATATTTTCCAACCCTTCTATAAACATATCATTCGAAAACTTATTGTTTATATTGTCTGCCGAGACAATTTCAAGATTAACCAAAATCTCTTTTTGTTTATCCAAGTCCCCAGGTTGTTCAGCATATGATGTTATTCCGGTAAGAATAAATAATATGGTAAATAATATAAACTTTTTCATCACTATCCTAACTCCTCCTAAAAACATCGCTTACTTTGAAAGAATATTATTAATTATTACAGCACACTGGGCCTTAGTTGAATTGCCGAGAGGATTAAATCTCCCATCTTCATATCCGTTTACCACGCCTGCCGAATAAAGCTTCATAACTCCTTCTTTTGCATAATCACTTATTAATTCATCATCAATCGGAGATTTCGTGATTTCCGTTTCATTAAATTTTTCCTTATATGCCCTGTATATTATCATAACCATATCCTGCCGGGTGAGTTCCATGCCGCTTCCAAAAACAGTTTCTGATACTCCGTTTATTATTCCTGCATTATATGCACTCGCCACGTAACGATAAAACCATTTATCCTTTGTTACATCCTCAAATTCACATTCCGCATTTTTGTCATATACCCCAACAGCATCTACAATTATTCGTACAAACTCTTCTCTCTTTATATTGTTGTTCGGATAGAAGTACCCGGCAGTATCACCTGATATTATACCTTTTTTATAAAGGTTATTTATAGCTTCACTTGCCCATGATACAAGCGACGAATCCTTTAGTCCGCTTTTCTCCGGCTGTTTTACAGGTGTAATTGTCGTACTCGGAGTACTTGGAGATTTTCCGCCGCCGCTTATGACATTACCACCACCGCCATTTCCGTTTCCGCCGCCGCCCGAACCGCTTTGATTTCCTACAGCTGACTTTATTCCGGCTAAAAGTATAGTCTTGGTTATACATGGATTGGATTTAAAATAGCTCACCATTTTATCATTTGCAGTGCTTTTTTTGCTCAGATTTTTATAAGTCACATAATCACTGTTATTGCTTATCTCCAAATCATTGGCATATTTATTCAGTAATTCTTCTATCTTATCAAATCTTGCATTACTGATTAAATACAAAATATTTGCGTCACTGTAAGACTTATCCAGTGCATCAAAAGATGATACCTTGCCTGAGTGGGTATAAAATTCGCATATCCACTTTTTCAATGTTTCATCTGCCAATTCCCTGTACTTTTTTCCTTCAAAACTCAAATCGGTTCCTAAAAGACACTCATAGACATCCTCGGAATTACTTATCTTTGACATCATCAATGATTTATTAAAAAGTGAAGATAAATTATCTTTATTAATTTCATTCGGTTTAATTATGTTAAAATAATTTATAAATTCCGGCAAATTCTTATCATTAATCTGATCAATTCTCATTCCCATTGCCTTAAATGCAATTGAAAAATCATTATTCTCAGAAAATGTCTCTTGATTCACACCACCGCTTTCCAATTCACTTTTTACAAAGCTCAATGCAGCGTCCTTTTTTTCACTTGAAGCAAAAGGAAATTCATATGTCTGTTCTTCGCCACCGGCAGGCTTAAGGTATAAATCACACATTGAATATACTTCATTTGAGTCCATCGTTTCAGGCATTTCAAATGTAAGCGTAACCTGCCCATCCGAATCTGACTTTGACTGACAAACTGCATATATATTTGCATTATCATTAATATCCGCACTTTTTTTCGCCACCATCAGAAAAGTTTCCGTATTCGGCTCAACCTTAGTTGAAACAGAGACTATATTACCATTTTGGGCAAAAATCAGTTCTTCTGCTTCAGCCACACAATAAGTGGCAAAGGTCAAAGAAAACAACATGCCGGTTATTAAAAATTTTTTCATCTTATTTTTCATGTTTTTCCACCCTCCATTTAAGAACTCTTGATTCATAATGAAACAACCCAAGCTGCGATGCACATTCATGAATAACAACTACTTTCCACTCGAAAGACATATTCCGCCACCAATCCAAATCCGGTCCCTTTTCGGGATCTGCTTTCCCCGTCCTTGAATAAAGATTATAGTATATATCATCGGACTTATAACACTCTCCGCTTTTAATTATTTTGTTGTACTCCTCCGTAACAGCCGCAAAACAGTATGGTGTAATAAGTGTTCCGTCACCGAGCATATATGTCATGCCATAACCGTCGCTTGATTGAATTTCATTGGGAGATTTATCGTCCAAAATCATAATATTATTATCAAAATCTATCTCAAAGCTCCCATCTTCACACTCTGTTCCTGTAACCGCCTGAACACCCGGATGCTGATACGGCGTATACACTCTCGCATTTCTCTGCGTATATGTCAATACAAAATTATTTCTGTCTGTATATACAATACTCGGATACATCATAGCTCCGTAGCCCAAACCGCGCACCGCATGCCAGCTGAGTCCGTTATCTTTCGACTCTATCAAAAGTATGCCGTCCCCCTCGTCAGTGTCAAACGGCTCTGCCTTGCAAAGATTCGGTATTCTCTCATCTGTTATCATTGAAAGGTCAACCCTCGCAATTGACATAAGCCTTCCCGACGGTGTCACAAACGATACCGATTCACACATTAAAGCTCTGCTTTTATCTCTTTTGATATCGTCACTTACCCTGTCTACCTGCCAGCTGTTGCCTGAATCATCGGATTTGAGCCTGCACTGAAATCCGTTATTACCCCATACAAAACCTATAATTGTTTTATCCGGAAGCATTATCAGATTCCGTGCCATACACAATATCTGACTTTTATCACATACCCCCACAAAATCCGGATTGATTTCCGTCTCCGTCCATGTCTTGCCTGCATCGTCAGAGCGATACAAAAGTGCAATACAGCTTGAATTTGTGTTAAACATATTCGGATGCAGATGTGTCTGAACAAAGATTATTCCGTCAATCACGCTCGCCGACGGTTCATAGCCGCGAAAAGGCATGTGCTTTCCCCCGCCCCATGTTTTTCCTCCGTCATGCGAACTAAACATAACCGAATGCCAAACTTGGCACGGACCTCCGTGTGCTGCCTCCTCATAGTGAGGATGGCAGGTAAACAATAGCATTTCCTCATCATTCAAAACCGCAATGCTCGGCTTGCAATTCACAATTCCCGGTATTTTAGTCTCCATGCAACTGTTTGCAGTTATTGTTCCGGTTGAATTAAAAACTTTTATATCCATATCAAGCTTCTCCCATATCTGCGCATATTAACTCTGTAATCACTTCCCGAATTTTCTCATCGATATCGGTGCTCATCAAGAAATACATAAGATCTTCACGTGACTTCGCGCCGGCAGCCTCACGATAAATTATCTCTCTCAGGTCATTATCGGCATTCAGCTTCAGCAAGAATTTTTTTATGTCCTCTTTCGGATTATTTTTTTTAAGCTCAATATCTTTAAGCTTTATACTTACTTCCTCAGATATATCGCCAATAATCACCGTCACAGAATCTTCGTCCGAAATCAGCTCATATTTAATATCATTTCCGCCGCATATAACTGACTCCACATAACATTTTGAGATATTGTTAAATCTTATCTTGTAGTTTCTCTTTTCGGGAATAAGTCTGATATTCCCTACTGGCTTATTGATTGTAAATTTCGCCTTATCTCCCCATTCAAATTCGAAAAGTGTGCGCACACAATCACCGCTTTTATATGACAGACTCAACCCATCATCCTCATACATTTCAAAGCTGCCATTATCCTGCGGATACACTGAAATTTCCAAGTATTGCGGATTTGATGTGTCATTTATATTTTCAAGCCTGTCAATATCGGCAAGCGGTATTATAGCCCCTGCTTTTGCAAATACAGGCATTTCTTCAAGAGGTCTGTAATTTTTATATTTTCTGCCGCCTTCATATAATCTTCCGGTGAATATATCATACCATTTTCCTTTTGGAAGATATGTATCGGTATAAGCCATACCGGTAATGCTTTCACTCTTTTTTGTAATCGGCGACACTATGAGTTCACTACCGAAATAAAACTCATTGCGATACTTTTTATCATACACCGCTCCGTCTGACGGATTTTCGTGATACAACGGTCTTACAATCGGCTTATTGTCGGCATATGCCGCATAATTCATTGTGTACAAATATGGAATAAGCTTATGCCTTATACGCATGTACCTCTTTGCTGTCTTTTCGGCTCTTTCACTGTAATTCCAAGGTTCCTTGCCCATCAATTCACCGCTTGATGAGTGAAGCCTGAATATCGGTGAAAACACCCCAAGCTGCACCCATCTTGTCATCAGCTCATCATCACGAATCCCCATCATGTGACCGCCTATATCATGACTCCACCAGCCGTATCCGACATTTGCGGAACACGACGTAAAGTATGGCTGAAAATCAAGCGACTCCCAATTCATATATGTATCGCCCGAAAATCCCAACGGATAGCGATGCGAACCGAGTCCCGCATATCTCGACAGTATCATAGGCCGCTTGCCGCGGCTTTCCATATCAACACTGTGAAAATGATTTATCATCCACAACGGGTCTGCATTCGGTATCTCTGTTGTAATTCCCTGCTGCCAGTCTATCCACCAAAAGTCCACGCCATCGTCCTCATATGGATGCAGCAGTATATCAAAGTAATTCTCAATAAATTTCGGATCGGCAAAATTAAAATTGACCGACTCCTTGCTCTCGGGGTTTATTCCCATAGCCTCCGCCATCCGCGGATACATTTCTTCATATGCAACCACACCGTCAGACGGGTGAAGATTGAGTGAAACCCCGATTTTTCTTTTTTTCAGTTCCTTTATAAAATCCTTGTAATCCGGGAACAATTCCTTGTTCCAAGTATAACCCGTCCAGCCTGAGCTGTACTTTCTGTCATACTCATACAAATGCCAGTCCATGTCGATAATCGCTGTGCTTATCGGATAGCCCTCATTGCAAAATCTATCCATCAGTTTCAAATATTCGTCCTGTGAATATTTATAAAACCGTGACCACATATTTCCCAAAGCATATCTCGGAATGAGCGGCGTCTTTCCCGTAAGCTTATAAAAATCATCAAGCGCCTTTTTATAATTCTTTGCATACATGAAAACATACAAATCAACGCACGGCTTTCTCTCCTCAATCCAACCGTCCGATGCAATTATTGCCGATTTGCTGTCGTCAATTTCCGCAAAATTTCCGCGCGACAAAATCCCGTCGTCAAGCGGAATTTCACCCGACGCAAAATCAAGTGTTCTTGCGGTACCTTTGAGATTTTCCGGCGCAACATCATAGTCATCCTTCGGATCGCTGCCGTAATACCAATTCCATTCATAAACCATTTCGGGATTGTCGGCAATATACCTTATGTACAGAGAATTGCGGCTGAATGTTCGTCCCTTTAAATAGGTCAGAACAAAGAACTTTGTCTTGATAACAAGCCTGTCTTCGTTTTCTGTTACCTTGAAGTCCGGCGTTTCAAAATTCCGGTTTATGATGGTCTGTGTTGCCCTGTCCTCAAAACATCCGTCCTCACTGTATTCAATACGCACAAGATTTTCAGTCAACACCGAAAATCTGTATTTGTTACCGATAACCATACAATCACTGTTTGCCACAGGCGTTGTTTTGTATCTAAATCTTTCGTCGATTCTGCTCATGAACTGTCCCTTTCTCTTTTATGAGAATTTTACTTCTACGCATTCTCCCTTGCGAATAAATATCTTCTTAAAATCTACCAGCTTTTTATGCGGTTTGTTCTCGAACTTCAGCACCGAATAGCCTGTATCATAATTTCCTTTATTCTCAACCTTCACTGTATTTTCATCAATCCATTCTTCGGAAATATCCGAATATGTCAAACCATATCCAAACTCATATACCGGCTTGCCCTCATAAAAACGATATGTTCTGTTTTTCATCGAATAATCCTCTATGTTAGGAAGCTCGGCGCAATCCTTATAGAATGTCAGCGGAAGTCTGCCGCTTGGCGATACCTCACCATATAAAATTTCTGCAAAAGCGTCTCCGCCCTCTGCACCGGGATAGAAACACTGTAAAAGCGCATTACATTCTTCTTTTTGCTTTTCCAGATTAACACAGCTGCCGCTTACATTTACATATACTATCGGTTTTCCCGCTTTCTTCACCAAGTCATACAAAGCTTTTTGTTTCTCCGGCATTTCAAGATCCTTTTTATCACCGTCAAAATCACATTCTTCGCTCTCAATCGTCGGATCGAGACCCATGAACATAACAATAACATCACTCTTTTGTGCGGCAATAAATGCCTCATACATCGGTGTGTCATTTTCCTTTTCATAAGCGAACGACGGTGTATAGCCTCTTGCAAAATAAATGTTATCAGCTTTCTTCTGCATACCCTGCAAAAATGTTGAGGTGTGAGTCGGATAGCCGTAATAATTTCCCAAAAGAACAAGCTTTTCATCGGCATTCGGTCCGATTACAGCGACTTTCATATTCGGATCAAGCGGCAAAATGCCGTCATTCTTCAATAATACAACACTTTCCTGAGACATCTTTTTATTGAGTTTTCTATGCTCATCACATTCAACCCTCTCATACGGAATATTGTCATACTCACAATCTTTTGCAAAGAGTCCCTTCTCAAATCTTAACTCAAAAACTCTTTCAACGCAATCGGTAATTGTTTCCTCCGAAATTAATCCCTGATCATATGCTTCGCGCAGATGCTTGTAAATAAATCCCTCATTGTCATCGCCAATGCTGACATCGCTTCCGTTATTTACACACCATGCAGCCATTTCCGCCATAGTTTTACATTTATCCTGAATTTTATAGCTGTATTCCACCTCACCGGCATCGGTCATGGTGACACGTTCAAATCCGAATTTGTCTCGTAAAACTTCCTTTAACAAATACTCGCTTGCACAACAAGGAATACCGCGGAATTTATTATACGCCGGCAAAATCATAGACGGATCGGCATTTTTTATACAATACTCAAATGCCCAAAGATACGTTTCAAACAAATCTTCATCTGTCGCATCAAAATCAACCGATAATCTGCCGTTTTCAGGCCCCGAATGAACTGCATAATGCTGCACAACCGAGTCCGCTTTCCGGTATTCACCGTTTCCCTGCAATCCGTTTATGTATGCAGCCCCCATTCTTCCCGTAAGATAAGGGTCTTCGCCATATGTCTCCGATATTCTTCCCCATCTTGGATCGCGAGCTATATTGATAACCGGACCGCAGATTGTGAGTCCCTGATATATATCTGTAAATCCTTGTTTTTTATATTCATTATATTTTGCACGAACTTCATCTGAAACTGCACTTCCGACTTCTTGCAAAAGCTCACTGTTAAAGCTTGCTGCCATACCTATTGACTGCGGAAAAACAGTCGCACAGCCGCATCTTGCCGAGCCATGCGGCGCTTCGCTCCACCAATTGTAAGCCGGAACGCCGAGACGCTCGATTGCAGGTGCGGTATGCCACAGTTGTGAAATCTTTTCATCAAGTGTCATTTGCGCTACCAATTCTTTTGCTGCTTTTTTAAACTTTTCCTTAATCATTGAATCCTCCGTCTATCTGTAAATGATTACCCTTTTATTCCAGTCATGGTTACGCCTTCTGCAATATAATTCTGAGCCAATAAGTAAAACAAAATTATAGGCACAACCGTAACAACCAGTAAAACATAAATTACATTCATCGGAACCGATGAATTTTGCTGTATCAGATACAGCCTTATCATCAATGTCCAGTCCTTTGCATCCGGCAACAGCATTGATGACAATACAAATTCATTGTAAACCGCCATAAATGTGTTTAATATATTAACTGCAAAAATAGGCTTTGAAAGCGGTAACATGATATATATAAGTGTCTGAAATTTATTTGCACCGTCTATGTACCCTGCCTCAAGCAAATCTTTCGGTATCCCGTCAAAAAATCCTCTGAACAGAATAACCGAATATGCCCATGCACTCAAGGATAATACTACCGCAAATTTATTCCCTATCAATCCTATCTTAGACATCATAATATATGTAGGAAACATAAGAGCAGTTCCTGAGAACATCATCGTTCCCAGCATCAGCATATATACTGCTTCTCCGCACTTTGGCTTTAATTTCGACAGTGAATATGCTGCCATCGCACTTGTTGACACTTGAACTAAAATAACCATCGCAGCAATGAAAAATGAATTAAATACATTAACTCCGAGTTGATACTGTTCAAATGCACTTTTGTATGCGTCAAAAGACCAATGTGACGGAAAAATTTTAGGAATAGGATCCACCAATTCTGCCGGAGTTTTAAATGTACCTGTAATCATCAGGAAAAGGGGCATAAATTGAAATATTACTCCTATTGCCAATATTGCAAATATAATTCTGTATGCAAGTTTTCCCTTTTTATCTTTTAATTCAACATCTTGAATAACTGCCAATCAAATCACCCCTAATCTTCCGCTCTTGCAAGTATTTTTCTTATAATTACCGTCAGTATAAACGTAACCAGAAATACAATTGTCGCCATCGTAATTGCATAACTGTAGTCAAGACTTGACAAGGCTTGCTTATACGCATATGAAAGTAATGTTTCCGTCTTACCATACGGTCCTCCGTCAGTCCACATCAGCACTTGCTCCAAAGCATTAAACACACCTGTAAACGAAAGCAGGAACATAGATGCCACAATTCCTTTTATGCACGGAAGAGTTATGTATCTTATTCTCTTAAAAAATCCTGCGCCCTCAAGCATTGCCGACTCATAAAGCTCCTGCGGAACATCCTGCAATGCTGCCAAATATATAAGCATATTCATTCCACCGACTATTACAAGTCCGCTGAAATGCATGCAAAAATATACTAACTTAGGATCATTCAGCCATGCATGAGGACCCATTCCAAACAAACCGAGCAAATAATTTGCCAAGCCGTAATCAGGATTCCAGAAATATTTCCAAATAACTGTCATGGCAAGTCCCGGTGCAACAGCCGGTATGAAATACAACACTCTGAAAGCAAGCTTACTCTTCCGCATTTCATTTACCAATATTGCTGCAACAATCGGCGGCCAGAAGTTCATGGTAAACGAATATATCATGAACTTCACGTTATGCCACATTGATGAATAGAACTTCGCGTCTGTAAATGCACGTATATAATTGTTCAATCCGCAAAACTTTCCCGGCAAGTTAACAATATCAATATCAAAAAAGGAAATAAACATACCCATTAATATCGGTATATATTTTGTCAGGACAAACAAGAGTACAGCAGGTAGTAAAAACATCCATGCTCCAAGCCCCTTTGTCCAAGAACCCTTTCTCCTTTTTTTCATTACTTTATTTTCTTTCATAGTATTCCTTTCAATAATCGTGTCTGTCCCCGTTAATTGTTGTAACAATTATCTAACGAAAGTATCGGGATACAGTTTGCACAGTTCATCCGCACAGTCACTGAGAATTTTCTTTATGTCATCTCTGCTCGGATTAGGCATTGAATAAATTTTCTGAAGCGGCACTACAAGCTGGCTCTTCAAATCTCCCCAATGCTCACAGTATGGTTCCGGCTTAGACACCTCTGCCTGCTGCTTGATATTCTCTCTTGCTTCGTCTGTCAGAAGCGGATTCATAGCCAGCTTTTCTTCGTACAAGTCTTTCCTTGCAGGAATGTAAATGTCGCAGCTGCCATTATCGAATGATGCCTGCCATTTAATTTTTTGATAATCCTCATCATAGTGCATAAATGTCATAACATCAAAAGCTGCTTTTAAAGTTTCTTTATCGCACTTTGGATTAAATGTGATAACCTCACCGCCGGCAAGCGCGGGATTTGTTATTGAACGGTCTTTCACAGGCATACACATCTGAGTGAAGTCGGTTGTAGACAATCCATACTGTTTTACTTTTTCGGCCTCAACATTTGCAACTGTACCCCACGCAAAGCATGCTCTGCCCGACATCATATCGTCATCGGTATCCGAAAGATCGCACAAAATATTTGTCTGCGTAACCTTGCTCTGATTTACAAGACGATTAAGGTAACATGCAGCATCAACTCCGGCATCATCTGTAAATGCAATTCTCCATTTTCCGTTCTCGGCAGGTTCAACCATTTCACCGCCTGCTGACCATACCCACGGGGTAAATGCCCATGCGCAAAAGTCCATTCCCATTATCTCATAGCCAAATCTCGGTACTGATTTATCGGTTATCTTTTGGCAATATGTATCAAACTCATCCCATGTTTTTGGCAAGTTTTCCGGATTTTCTCCGCCGTCCGATATTGCTTTTTTATTTACATATAAAGCAGAAGTGTACGCATGTCTCGGAATAGCATACCATTTGCCGTCCTTGCTTATTACATCATCAAAAGTGTTTATAACTTTGTCTTCTTTCTTCATGTCCCAATCCGATACCAAGTCGCTGATGTCTGCAATTGTTCCGTTCTTTATACGCGTCGGAATCGCAGTATATGAAAACATGTCAAATGCATCCGGCGCATTTCCTGCCATAAGCGCTTTATCATAATCCTGATTATAATCGGTGTAAACTTTCTGAACAAATTCCACATCATAATCAGGGAATTTCTCAGCAATTCTTTTTTCCAGATCTGCCTGTAAATCTTTCATTACCTGTGCGCTGTCCTGCGTCACATTAGTCCAAAGTGTGACTTTTGTTTTTCCGTCAGAAGATACCTTTTTCTTCGATCCGCATCCCGAAGCAGAAATCAATAACATTCCTGCCAATGCCAATGATATGATTTTTTTCATATTAAACACTTCCTTTATTCGTTTTTATTTAATTATATCAAATCGAATTTTTTATTTAAAGGCGTTTTTTTAACAAAATAGGTATCATTTTTAACAAAAAAAATTAAGGCTGTTGATTTAATCGACTTATTATTGTATAATATATAATGGTATATTACTGTACAGAAGGAGGCAAAACAGTATGCGCGGCTCATCATCAAGTTTTAAGATAGTATTATTCAGAACACTGTTCATTCCGATAGTGGTAATAGTTATACTGTTGCTCATTACTATTGCCCTTTTGACGAACAAGTTTTTGTTTTCCAAAAATCTATCCAACTATACACTTCGTGCAAACAATCAATGTTCTTCTATCGAACAGTCGATTATAACAAATGCATCGGCTCTGGAAAACATTTCATCTAATGTTCAACTTAAAAGTACTCTAAGAAATATAACAGATGAAAATTATATAGAAAATCTTGACGACATTTATAAGACCAGCCAAATACTGCAAATATACGGCAACTCTCAGCCGGAAGTAACTAACATTATGTTATTTTCTGCAAATCTATCGGCAACTCCATACTTATATAACAGTATTTATCCGCTTGAACTTTTAAAAAAAAGTGATAAGTTCTCTCCGTACACCGATCTTTATTCGGCATTAATCACATTTGGGGCGCCATATATAAAAGGCTCATCAGCTCGATCTTCTGTTATGTGCGACTATTCGTCAATATCTATAATGAATAAAATTTTAGATACAGACGGAAATCTGCTCGGGTATATTTGTGTGGCAATTAACAAAAGTTATATTGATGATAACTTTATGAATACAAATGAAACAGGCACAACAACACTGCTTGTTGATAACCAAAAAAATATTATTATCCCGGCAAGCACTCAAAGCCACGATAACACGTTATCCGAAAATTTGAATTTTGTTACCGAAACTCCAAATTCGGGACATTTTTCAACTGTTATCGGTAATGAGAAAAATTTTGTTATATACAGCCGCGCTAATTCATACGGGCAAAGAATCGTTATACAAGCTACCGAGTCTGTTGTTTGTCCGTGGAAAAATAAAATATATTTTCTGTTTTTGCTGACAATCCTTGCCGGCTTATATCTGGCATATAAATATTCCGATTATTTCTCATATAAAATAACAAAACCCATCAGCAATATATCAAATATGATGAAAAACAGAACGAAATGCACAGACACTCAAAAGATATCCGAATTTGAGGATTTGACAAATGCCTATAACACCATGCTTATGCAGCAGGACGAATTGATGGAAAATTTGAAAACTCAATCCAAAAAAATAAAAGATGCGGAAATTAAAGCGCTGCTCGCACAAATCAATCCTCATTTTCTTTATAACACATTAAATGCAATAGGATACCACGCTCTTGACGGTGAAACACAGCTTACCTGTGAATTGATTTCAAAGCTGTCACGTCTGTGTCAAATAAATTATAAATTTGAAGGCAATACAACAATTGACCGTGAATTGCTTCAGATCAGTTTATATCTTGACTTACAACTGAAATGCTTTAAAAAATCATTCACTTATCGAATAAACGCTCCGGAGAATTGCGATAAATACATTATTCCGAGTTTTATTCTGCAGCCGCTTATCGAAAATTCGATTATACACGGTTTCTCTCAGATAAACAGAGAGGGCAGAATTGATATAGCAATTGTTATTGAAAATGATATTAGTATTACAGTAAAAGACAACGGCACCGGAATCCGCCAGGAGATTCTGGATTCACTGAATGCCAACAACTATCACAGTCAAAAGTATGGAATCCGAAATGTTATAAACCGAATAAAAACAATTTGCGGTGATGAATACGGAATCACTTTTTCGAGCAGTGGTGACAATACAACCGCGGCTATTAAGCTGCCGATAATAAAAAAGGAGGATAACGATGTACACACTGGCAATAATTGATGATGACAAGTTTTTGCTTGAAAGTATGATAAAACATATAAATTTTTCCGAGTTAAACATTCACTTAATCGGTACAGCTTACAACGGACAAACCGGACTTGATATTATCAAATCAACTAAGCCGGATATTGTAATATCCGATATTGATATGCCCGAATTAAACGGAATAGAGCTTTTAAAAGAAACTTCAAAGCTTATAAATCCTCCGCTGGTAATTTTGCTGACTGGAATCGAAGAATTACAGTATGCACAAGATGCCATATATAATAACGCATTTGCATATCTTACAAAACCAGCCTTTCCTCCGGAAATTATAAAAACCTTAAAACATGCCGTCACCGAAATTTCACTAAGCCGTCTTTATGACAGATTTGAAGTAAAACATATTTTAAAAAAGCAAAGCAAAAAAGACTATCTGACATATATACACACTGTTTCTCACAATATTTACAATCTTTACTTTTTTGAATTGGACAAGTTAAGGATTGAGATACTTCATTTAATTACTGAATATGTGACAGCTTTTAATGCCGATAATGCGGAAATCTTAAGTGAGACAGAGCAGATCATTAACTTGCTTGATAACCAAAAAGATTTGGCTGATTACTTGAAATCAGCAATTGAAGAGCTCGAAATGTACTCCTCATCCAAGCTTTCAGTGTCCGAAAAAACCGTTGAAGATATAAAAGCGTACATTGATGAAAACTATTTTGACAGCGACCTTTCGATTAACAGGCTTGTTGAACTTTTTAACATCAGTCCCAACTATCTGAGAACGTGTTTTAAAAAGAAATACACTCTGAGTTTTAAAGATTATCTGACTTCACTCCGATTGCAAAAGGCCAACCAATTGTTGTCGGAACGAAAGTACAAAATATATGAAATAGCAAATAAGGTCGGATATAAAGATATACGTCAATTCAGAGCCGCATATAAAAACTATTACGGGCATATCCCTTCCATGAACTAAAAACTCCGCAATCAGCTTATAGGTTAACACCATACTGATTGCGGCATTTTTAGTTAAATCACTTTATTTGTCTTCGGATAACAACTTTCTGAAAATAACTCTCGAAGCATAGAAATCGATAGGATAGCGACATAAGCTAATCCAAATCAATAAGGCTAAAATCACAGAAAAATACGGATTTAAGTACATAAATACTATTGCTGTCACTAATGCCGGGATTATATTTAACAGCAAGTTCATTGGCAAAAATCCAATTGCAAAAACCGACGCATTACGATAAATCTGAACTATATTTCCTTTAAATGTTATCATGAATTGATATATATACGCATGCATCAATGTATATATCAAAAACAATAATACCATAAAGAGACACAAAATGATATATACTATAGATTTGGTGCCGCTATACATACTTGCATAATATCGGATTGATATCGAAGACATAAACATAAAAACAATGTCAACTGCCAAAACAATAATTGACTGCCCGAAATTTTCTTTGAGTTTGTTCTTAAAATCTGCCCACAACCATGCATGGCTTTCCCGAGTAAAGCATCGCATTATATATGCCCATGAGGCAGACGCAGGGCCTGATCCCCATAAAATTACAATTAAAACTGAAAACGCTATTCCAATCGCCATTGAATAATTTGACAAAATTACATCTGCGTTCGCAACATCTGTCTCCAACATTGATATCATATCCCGAATTAATGCCGACAAATCGGGTAAAATAAAAAAAGTAAACAGACAAAAATAAATAAAAAAAGCCGGAATACTGAAAATAAAGTATAATACATTGATTTGCATGAGTTTCCAAAATTTTCTGAAAAACAGCTCCAAATATAATGCTGCTCCCTTTTTCTTAGGCGCATTCTTATCTATCCCCGGTCCCGGTTTTGAATAGTTGAAAAATCCCATACTAACACACTCCGTACCAATAAAATTAAAAGAATTGTATCATGATTTTTTGATTAATACAACATATTTCTATTAATTTTAACACTTTTCACAAATTTATCGCTTAAGACTTAATATTTTTTTAAGTTATTTTGCCTTTATAGGTCAACAAAAATCAAATTCACACTTATGACAGATTATTAATTAAATCAAGAAAAACCTTGCAGCATTCTGATATATCATCCCATGCTATTTCAAAATATTTGCAACATATTCTACTATCTCACTTGCTTTGTGTTTTTTACAATCATCAAGTATCTCTTTGATATATTTTTGTATTCTTTCATTTCTTTTTAAGTATTTTTGCATTATATAGCATCCTCCCTCAATTATAAAGTTTTAAAATATATTTCTTTTGCAATATCCCCTATTCAGGTTTTAGTCTTCTTGTAGGTTCGTGGTGAACCGAGGGTAGGTTCACGAAATAAACAGACCGGTTGCGTTTTTGGAATTTATACAATTTATTCGCCCAGCTTATAAGTGTTATGTGTATCTCAACATAATTTATATTATCTAAGCTAAAATATTATGTTGAGCAGAAATAGACAACGCCTTATAATACTTGATTTGTCTATTTTCTTTCTCAACATAATA
>JABLTK010040083.1_pt1 | contig 55400 bp, 87 predicted proteins | sample 7160131 | NCBI WGS metagenome assembly JABLTK01 (sample SAMN14651221, study PRJNA627086) | human gut metagenome | isolation source: feces | host: Homo sapiens | reverse complement strand
TGAGTGCGGCGGCTGTAATATTATTCTGCGTCGTCGGCGTTCTCCCAATTTTGCGGTATAAGGTTTGATTATGACTTTTCGCACCGGGTTTAATTGCAGCTCTCCGTTGTTCCAAGTGTAAATCAAATCCCCTTCCTTTAGCTCGTTATATTTCTTAAATCCGTTTACGGAAAGCACCTCCGTATCCGAATTCACACAGCCCCAGCGACTCGGAGTATTAACCCCATAAACGAATGACTGTATGCATTGCTTTACTTCCTTGTATGAGAGATTATCTACTTTAACAAAGGGAGCAAGGTAAGTGTCAAAAGATGAGAACGCTTGAGCTCCGGCCCATTCGTTTTGCATTATACCGAGAAAGTTAACTATTTGATTGCACAGAGTCGAAAGATGGCTTGCCGGAGCTGATGTTATTTTTCCGGGAATACCACCAAGACCCTCCTGAATTAGCTGTTTAAGCGACCAGCCGGCGCAGTAGCCGGTGAGCATCGAAAGATCGTGGAGATGTATATCGGCGTTTCTGTGAGCGTTAGCTATCTCATCGTCATAGACCTCAGAGAGCCAATAGTTTGCGGTTATAGCTCCTGAGTTACTGAGAATGAGTCCCCCAACCGAATAAGTGACCGTTGAGTTCTCTTTTACACGCCAGTCCGTCACATTGACATAGCTGTTGACAAGCTCCTTGTAATCAAGAAATGTGCCTTTAATATCCCTCATCTTTTCATGTTGTTTTCTGTATAGAATGTACGCTTTTGCAACATCGGCATATCCGGCTTGGATCAGCACCTCCTCTACACTGTCCTGAATATCTTCAACGCTTATCAACTCATTTTTGATTTTCGGTTCAAAATGCGAAACGGTTTTTAATGCCAGAAAATCTGTTACAGACGGATGGTCGTGTTTATTGCAGGCAACAAAAGCCTTCTGTATTGCATCCCGTATCCTCTCCATTCTGAACTCGGCTATACTGCCGTCTCTTTTAACTACTTGATACATAAAATCAATCCTTTCGTATAGATAATTTCATGGAAAGGATGTAAGATGAAACCGCTGAATAAAAAGAAAAGGAGCCGTTTCCAGCCCCTTTTTGTCTGTGTTATTCAGCAATAAAATTCAGATGCTCCTGAGCTGCGTATGTTTCGGCAAACGAGCCCTTGGGCGCATATACGGTAACATTCTCGCTTCCATTGAAAGCGCCCTCATAGATGTACTGAACCGATTCGGGAATATGGACCTCTTTAAGATTTTCACAGCCCATAAACACAAAAGTGCTTATTTCCTGTACACTGTTCGGCACAGTGAATGTTTCGATACCGCTTTTCATTGCGAAATTCATGTCGAGCTTTGTAAATGTTGCGTTCTTAAACTCTATGGTCTTTAAGCTTTTGCAACCATAAAATGTAGCTCTGCCCGCATCCGCAACGTTATTTGGCATTACGACATTAATGAGGGACTCGCAGTCTCGGAACATTTCGTCGGGTATTTCCTCCATATCTTCGGGAAGGATAGCTTCTTTCAGATTTGAGCAACCCATCAAAGCGCGACCGGCGATCCATTCTATTCCGCTTGAAAACTCTATTTTTTCAATAGTAGTATTGTCCTTGAAGCATTTCGTATCGATTCCGTAAACGGGTTTTCCATTGTATACGGACGGCACAACGACATTCTTTGATGCTCCGTTGTATTTGACAAGGTACAAGTCTCCTTCAAAAAGCTCGGCCTCATATTCTCCTACACTTTCATCTACTTCTGTCAGTGCCCGTTCACCGGAATCGTTGGTCGTTTCGGCCTTGATGTTTTCCGAACCTGTCTCTTCATGGCTTGCGCATGCGGGCAGAGCAAAAGCCATGCTCACTGCTATAAGCAATGCTAAAATCTTTTTCATAAACTTCTTCTTAATTCCTTTCTTCTGTTTGAAATGATGTTCCTTTTGCTTTGTTTTCTTTAACGAATTTTGTCACCGCCTCTGCTGTTGAAACTTTTCCGTTCAGCTTAAACTTATACCCCGCCTCTTTCATTGCTGCGAGCACATTCTTGTCATATACAGCCGATACATCATCGGTGCTCATCAGTTTCTGCTTGTCTCTGAAAACTTCAAAAAGCACTTGAATTCTCCTTTTCATACGTTTTGATCGTTAATATTCTGATACCAAAGCACCCAATAACCTGTGCGTTTCCAAACTTTTCGTATGAATCCTCATGGTTATGACCGTGGATGTTGAGAGGAACATTATTCATTTGCAAGTACTCTGTTATTCCGGATAATCCGGAATGAGCATCAGGTTTCGACTCACTATTCATCTTAGGTCCGTCATGTGAAAGCAATACATCAGCAGGCTTCATTGTTCGGGCTATTTCAACGCTTTCCTCATCAGTATACATCGGATAGTTTCCGGATTTGTATCGACAGCTTCCCTGAAATCCAGCGATTTTAAGACCGTTTACTTCAATTGTTTTGGCATGGATATTCTGGACATTGAACTTTTCAAGTCTTTCATAAGGATCGTGATTGCCCAATATTCCGTATATGGGCACTTTAACAACATCTTTGATTATTCGCATATCATTATCGGAAATATCGCCTAACAAAAAGCAAACATCAACCGAATCGTCCGGAGCGTCAAGAACCGTAAGTGTACCGTGAGTATCTGCAATTATAAGACACCTTAGCACAGTCTTCGCTTTCGCCGGGATCGTTACGCTTCCGCACCCGCCTCTCGCCCTTTTCCTGAACCGATTCATCAATTTGTCAAAAACCAGCCTCATTTGACCTCCTGCTAAAGAATTGAACGCGCGATTGCTGATGCAACTGCCCTTTCCGCCAAAAAATATGTAAGAGTATTGCGGAGCTGTTTGTTTCTGAACAGGAAACGATTCATTCGCTTTCCTTTTTGTTTGCGGTAGCATTGGACAGAATTCTGCAATGCTTTATATAACCGCTTCTATATTCTCCTTGCAGTTCGCCTTGAGTCACGTCATCCAAAAGTTTGATACTTTCTTCATCTGTTCTGTTAGCCAATGCCTTTTTCAGCTCCCTGAAATGCATCAGTGCATCAGCAAAATTTGAAGCGTATCCCCTTTTAAGAGCGGTATACATATAATCAAGAGCAATTATGTTATCGCACTCAACAGGCAGACCCTCTGTATCAAGCAGATCAATAAACTCATCGTTTTCCGTAGTACGCAGGAGACGATTCAACTCCATTTCTATATTGTAATATGATTGATTAATTACATTAATAAGATTGTTTCTGTCCTGTATTGCGGAATCAATTATTCCGTTAATTCCCTTTAGCAAAACAGGCATTTGCTTTTTTCGATAATAACTTCCGTAAAGCCAGACTCCTATTGCTGCGACCAAAGGGGCGAACCAAAACATTTGTCTCTCTCCAAACGCTGAAAGCGTACACAATGGGATCAGAAGCACAATCGTTACCAAAACGCAGAGTTCAACAAAGGCTTTTCCTCTGTACTTGTTTTCTATTTTATACTTGCTGTCTTGAGCTTCATCAAGTCTCATTTCCGCATCTACAAATGACGGCAGCATTCTGTCAATCTCGGAGTAAACTTCACGCATCATAGCGATATCTTCCATTACCATATCCTCATTATATTCCATTCATTTTTGCCTCCTGTTTAATAGCCCATAAGATAAACGAAACGCACGGCAAAGCAACACCATTGCCCCACATTACATACATCTCCTCATCGGAATACGGATTCTTTAACCATTTTTCTATCTGGCTGCGGGTTTTAGGATTTTTATATGCGTTTGTTACCGTTCTATAAGTCTCCCAAACATTTAGCCAATATGTTATTTCATCTTCGGAAGGCTCTGTAATGTGTAAATTGTCACACCACCAATCGTAAAACCCTTGTAGTCTACAGCATTCTATCGGCATAAGCCTTCGTACATTTGAAGAAACGATAGCATGTTGATCTACTGTGTTGAGTGTGTAAGATACATCTATATTTATACCGCTTCCGATGGGAATATCATTTAAGCATAGCAAACCGGCCCTTCCTGTTGACATTCCGCAGTTAACACCAAGAGTAGATATAACATCACCCGTAACTTTGGAGTTATAGCCATCAAACCCCATAAAGAATTGGGATGATTCCTTCGTTTCGGTCACGAAATCATCTGGCGCATCAAAGCATCCTGTAATTGCTTCAGTAACGGTTTGTTCCGGCTTTTTGCTCTGCGGAGAATACCCATACAAGCCTTCGGACTCAAAGAGTATTTTGGGGGCGCTGTCGCCTCGACAATCTGCGACAAGGAAGATTCTGCGTCTACGCTGGGGTACTCCCCACCATTGAGCATCGAGTACTCTCCATGCAACTGAGTAACCGTCTCCCATGATGGCTCCTGCCGTAGACCATTTCCCATTTGGAGATAAAGGAATTTCTGCGGTTTCGCCTGACATCTGCGCAATCGCCGAAAGTACGGCTCGAAAATCTTGTCCCTTGTTTGACGTAAATGCTCCGGGCACATTTTCCCAGACGATGTATTTTGGATATTCTCCATTTGTTGCTGACCTCATTTCTTGTATTATGCGAATAGCTTCATAGAAAAGCACCGAACGCGATCCCGTGATTCCGTTTCTTTTTCCGGCCTGCGAGAGGTCCTGACAGTTGTGAACAACACAGTTTTGCGCCACATATGTATGGTCGTTCTCAACTTCTAAATTAAACACATCGCGTTTTCGGTTTGTCTTTTCAACACTGTACACGGGATACCAAATCGTATCGCCGATAACCACCCAACTCGGATTATCGGGAGAAGGGTTAAACGATACAATATATGTTCCGGTTCCAAACACTTTACTTTCGCAGATATAGCAACCGACCTTAAAGCTCTTTTGAATAGCCAGACAAAGATTTATCGCAAATTCAAAATCAGATGTCTTGCAAAATGTCTTATGCTTTATATGTCGAGAGTCATGTTCAAAATAGCCTTTGACGAATTCTTTTATATGCTCATCAGGCAAATTAAGTATTTCGGGATAAATGCGTTCACATTTTGCGAATGGTTTCACCTTATCGCTCAAGCGTTCATATAATCTTTCACTCAGCTCTTGGCACTTGCCTTCGTTGAACATGTTATATGTTTGTCCGAGATAATAGCCGAGCGAAAAGGCTTCTTTTTTAGTTATGTCCAGTATATTGTCTTGAGTTGATAATATCGGTACGCCGATATAGTCTTTTTCAGTTATGGAATAGAGTGGTTTTTGATACGCATTTGAAAACTCATTCTTATATTTTGTACGAACCAAAAAAGGATGATTCGCCGTTGCTTCGAGCGGGAGAATGCCTTGTGCATTAAGCTCATAAAGTTCTTGTTCCGGCGCTCCACCAACCTTAGTGACTCTCATAAATCTGTTGGCGTGTGTTAATACATAATCCCCTTCTCTGATATATTCTATCGCCTTGTATCCGTCATTCGTTAAAACAGGTGTACCTGCCGGAAAGCACGGCGAACCGAACGTAACGATATCTACCGGTTCTATTTCGGCACCGTTGATTTTTGATACACCTCCATACTGCTTGGTGTGCGGAAACCTCCGACTTGTCACAAGCATCGGAAACGGTCGAATTTCGCTGTTCCATACAGGGTTTATATTATTTAATGCGGCGGCAAGTTCAAAACCGCCGCTGCCTGAAAAAAGACTTCCGAGAGTCAACGTGTTATTCAGCGCCTGCATAAAGCACCTCCGCCAAATTTTCACACTCCTCATTGCTGCGTCTGCCGAACTTATATGCAGCACCGTCAGCAATGTCTCCTCTTGTTCGTCTTACGCCCCTATTGCATTCTCGCTTTATTTCAACCTTTGTCTCTTTGTTATCATTATACTTAGGCACAGCGAGCTTACTATAGGATTTGCTGGGTGATTTTGCCACAATTTCAATATTAGCTCCGTTTTCAGAGAGATTCTTGATTTTTAATTTTTCTTTTCTTGCCCCCACAATTGCTCTCATTCTGCTTCGTGTTTTTTGTAATACGGGAACAGTTTCGGGATCGGCAAAAAATTCTTCAACCATAATTTCGAATTCGCGAGTAGTGTTCATAGAAAACAACCTTTCATACAAATTTGACCGATTTGCTTCGGTCGATAAAAGTATGTAAGATTAGAGCCGGTTTAAAAAGGAAAAGACCTGCAATATGCACAGGTCATTATAATCTCAATTATTCAGATTGGGCATTATGCACAAATATTAGCTATACAGAAACATGACACGAATTCAAATCCTTACATACTTTTTAAGAAATCACGACATGTTTTTTGAGAATAAACAATTTTTTCTTGAAATCGCTGTCGTATAGTGATAATATTGTATTTGCAATATAATGCAATAAGGAGAGTATATTATGGGAAACCTATTCAGAAAGGCAGCTTCTATCCTTCTCGCGCTGACATTTGTCGCCGGCTCTGCGGCGGCACTGAGCGGGATATCAATTGTTTCTTCTGCAACCTCAAGTACAGAGCTGGTTGACGGCGAAACGATAGAGTACGGTTTGTATCCTCAGTCGAGAGTTACTGATGAAGCTTTGATTTCAGAGCTTAATGCTCTTGAGCAGAAATGGACCTATTATGAGTATTACGCCGGAAGCAATAAAGAGATGTCCGATGTTATCGTCATAGGGTCGGCTGTGCGTCTCGATTATATGAAGTATTGTGACGTTGAATATAACGGAGAGAGATACAGAGGAGTATACTATGAGAAATTTAGACCGGACAATGCCTCGTTGTATCCTTCGGACAGCAATTCGGGGTTGAAGTTAGCTTTTGCACTTAACACCGTGTATTGGTACAAATATGAGCCAATCAGCTGGAAGGTCATTGATGCCGAAAGCGGTACGCTTTTAGCGATTAAGGCATTGGACGCTCAACCGTTCAACAACTTCCACTGTCTCATGTCGGCATATAAATATTATGTAACGAAAGATAAATACCCGGCAAATGATTATGCTCACAGCTCTTTAAGAACATGGCTTAATAACGATTTTTATAATACGGCTTTCAATGAAAATGAGAAATCCGGCATTAAAACAAGTGTAATAAACGTCAACGAATCAACTGTTTCTGATAAGGTATACTTGTTTTCTGATGAAGATGTGGTCAATACAAAGTATGGTTTTTCTGCTGACAAAAACGAAACGGATACCGCCAGAAGATTTGTCGGAAGCGAATATGCACAGTCACAAGGATTGCGCTGCTATTTTACAATATCGAATGGCAGGGTAAATTCGCTTAATGCTATTTCTTCCTACACACGTTCAGCCGGCGATAAGGACAACACCATTGTGTCGTGCGATAATAACGGTGAAGTTACGCAAATCGCAACCATTGACGGCTGCAACGCAGTAGTACCGGCAATTAAAATTAACACCTGCAAATATACCCTCACTTTGGATGCGAACGGTGGCAAGTTCGGTAACGGCAACAGTCTTATTGAGCGAACATATAAAGCGGGAGAAGCAATCGGCGACATTGAAGTGCCGCATAAAGACGGCTGCGCTTTCATTGGATGGGACATTACTATTCCGGCAGTTATGCCGGAAAAAGACCTCATTGCAACGGCTGTTTGGAAAGGCGAAGAACACAAAGCGGTCTTTAACCCCAATGGCGGCAAATTTAATGATGGGACGACCGTCAGCAAAACCGTTATAACCGAATGCGGCAAAAAAATCGAAGCACCTACAGTCACCAAGAAGGGATATATTTTCAAAGGCTGGTCCCCCGCCGTGCCGGCTTTCGCGCCCGCAGCGGATCTTGAGTTCTCGGCACTTTGGGAAGCGGCGACCGACACATTGTACTCTGTGGAATATTACTATATGGACATTAACGGAGAATACGGAACGCCAACATACAAGTTTGCCTCCGGCACTACAGGAGCGACCGTTTCGGAAAAACCAAAGACTGAAAAGGGATATCATATTGATACTGATAAGAGCATCCTGTCGGGAATAATTGCAAGTGACGGTTCACTTGCGCTTAAAGTTTATTACGCAAGAAACAAATACACGATAACATTTAACGGCAACGGTGGAACGGTTAATGGCAAGAGCTCTGTCTCCGAAAGTTATTATCACGGCGCGGCTGTTGCCTCTCCTACAGATCTCCAAAAGAACGGCTACACTTTTTCCGGTTGGGATACTGCCGTAGTTTCGCCTGCCGCAGCTGACGCTGTTTATAACGCACAGTGGAAAGCAAACAGCTATAAGGTAACTTATATTGTTGACGGTAATGAAATACATGCAGATTCTTTCGCCTACGGTGAAGTGACCGTGCCATATGACTATGTGCCTCAGAAAACGGGCTGCACTTTCACCGGATGGGTCAACGACTTGCCTGAAACGATGCCGGCAAATGATATCATCCGTATCGCATCCTGGAGCGTCAACTCATACAATGCAAAATTCTACATCGACATAGACGCTGCCGATTATGAAACGGTATCGGTTGAATACGGCTCTGAGATAATTCCGCCGACAAGCCCGTCAAAAACCGGATATGTCTTTGCCGGATGGTCATTGGATAGTGTAAACGTCCTTGACGACTTGGGCGTTATGGATAGCATTAACGGCAAATCGTTCTATGCCGTGTGGCTTCTTGCGACCGATACCCGCTATGCGGTGGAGACTTATACCATGAATACCCAAGGCGTGTATGAAGTATCATCTCGCTCATTCAGCGGAATGACGGGCAAAAAAGTGACCGCTGAATACACTGTTTCGGAAGGCTTTGCTCTCAACAAAGAGAAAAGCATTCTTAATGGCACTATAGCGGCAGACGACTCCCTTGTGCTTAAAGTCTATATCGACAGGAATTCGTATACTCTCACAACAATCGTTGACGGTAAAGAAACGACTGTTAACTATCTCTACGGCGCAGTTATATCCAAACCGGAAGATCCCTCAAAGCCCGGCTTCAAATTCATCAGGTGGAGCGGCGATATTCCAGATACGATGCCGGCAAATGATATCAATATAACCGCTGTTTTTGAGCAGGCACACATCTGCCCCGATTGCGGCAAAGAGATTGTCGGCGAAGACGCCATAGCCGCTCACATTAAAGCAGAGTCAGCTCTGAAGGCTACCGTAAAAATTAAAAACAATCCCGGCGACAGAATCATCAAATTCGGCGAAACGCTGAGGCTCACAGCAGAGACTTCTAATCTGCCGGACGGAGTCGAAATCGTCTGGTATGTTGACGGAGATGAGGTCGCCAGAGGAGAAACATTTGAGATATCTTTTGAAAACGGCACAAAAACTGTCGAAGTAAAGCTTGTCGATTCGCAAGGCAATGTGCTCAGAGGCAGAGACGGAACCGAGTCGGCGGATTATCAGACCGTTACCGTCAAATCAAATCTGTGGCTGAGAATTATTGCATTCTTCAAAAAGCTGTTTGGGAAGAGAGACATTATCGTACAGTCCATTATGGGTTAATAAGAAAAAGAGCTATCCGTCTTATTTGCGGATAGCTCTTCTGTTATTGTTCGAGAAGTTCATGTCAGTCTTGCTGACAGGAGATTAACAACGGTTTTTGTTAAGCGCTCAAGTTCTTCTTCATCAATTTCCGTGAAAGACTGTCTTAGAAATATTCTCATCTTTGCTTCAAGAGCCTCTATGGCAGCCTGAAAGGTCAAATATCTCTTTCTGTTCTTAAAAAGGTCCAGAGATTCATATTTAACTGTGCATTTTTCTCTCGTTGCCGAGTCAAGCACAGTCATTGCGTCCTTCCCAAACGAAAATTGTTTGCTTTCAAATGCCATAAAGCAATCCCCTATCTTAAATCTGGTATTATGATAGCACTGCCAAAGTCAAAAGTCAACACAAGAAAAACGACCCGCCGAAGCGAGCCGTTCTGAAGCTAATTGAATTAAGTTTTTGAATATAAGTTTGCTAAATGCTTTTGAATAATCGACAACACATATGCGGTCTTTTCAAACTGAAATGCCGCATCATCTGCAGAATCGCGTTTCGGAATAGTATTTTTCCAAGATTGAAACGGTTTTGTCATTGAATCTGCGGAAGTCTCTTATCTCCTTTTGTGATAATCAGACTGTTTCAAAATTCTCTTGAAATCCTTGTCAGTGTGTACCTTGACTTTCGGTGTGCTACCATCCTTGCACATTTCATTTACAGAAGTCACAATCTGACCGTCGGCAATTTCCTGTACTACATATTTAAACAAATCTTCCTTGCTGCTACACTCAACATAATCGTGCAAAGTTGCGGTATAGGTCAATCTGTAAATAGTTCCTTCAATTCTTCTTGCCATTATCTTTTCCTCTTTTCATCGTGTTTTGGAATAATACTTTTCCAAGATTGAAACGGTTTTGTCATTGAATCTGTGGAAGTTTACGCCGATTTTTACACCACGCTTTTCAATCATTTCTTCCATCTTCTTAACGAAAGAATGAGCAGTGGTAACACTATCAAGCGCTTTTCGGACATAATCTGCTTGAACAGAAGGGATGTAATATTCGGGAGACCAGATATTATGCTGGAGGCACGACAGCCTTACGATAACGATATTTTCCGCAATAGGCTTGACATCCTTTAACGGTGTTTCGGCTATCTCTTTTGCTATCTGCTCCTTCAGGTCACGAACTATAGTTGCAACCGATTTTTCTACTTCAAGGATTTCGTTTAAGCTCATCATCGTCTCACCTTATACCCAACTGTCACCTGCTCTAACGCAAGCATATTCTCCGATACTCTGCATCGGCATCTGGCATTCGTCAAAGTCATTGTCACATTCTCCAAAGTCTGCACCGCTTCCACAACCGCACAAATCCAATCCATAGCGATTTACACAGTGGTCACAGCAATAACTTTCTTGATACCGCGTAATCTTCCTCAAGTCAATATTGGGGAAGAACTTTTTAAGGTTTTCCCGCTTGCAAGAGTAATTCAAAGCATCTGTATAGATAGTGATTGCTCCGCATTGGCATTTTGAATATCCGAGAATTTCCATCGTCTTTTCTCCTTACATACCAGCCATAGCAAGGGCGATACACATAATACCGGCTTCGTTTTGGCTGGAAGAATTTCTGATAACGCTTTCCATCACGTTCATAAACTCACTGCCTGTTCCGCATTGCCTTTTCGGATTGACTTTAACCATCTCCGGCATGAGCACGTCAATAACTCTATCGTCCTCCATTCCATCTATCGACTCGGTATCTCCGCGAGCAAGGGCAACAGCTTTTCCGTAAGCAATGGCCTCTTCTCGCTGCAAGGCGCTAAAATAATTGTCATTAGGGATATTATGGTTATATTCATACTCAATAAAGAAGCCTGTTCCTCCGTGATTATGGCCAAGTCCGAAAGTAGTGATGTTATATCTCGGCTCTCCACAAACACTCCAAAACTTTCCGTCAAAGTAGATATAATGCTTTGCAGCATTGCGAAGCATCTGCCTTACTTCTTTTTTGTTTTCATTCTTTATGACAGAATTTTCGGAGAATTCGTCGCCATCATCAACACTCCAGTCTCTACGAGCCATCCATTCAAGATTGTGAATCACATAGCTTTTGTCTTCAAAAACTGTACTGATTGCTGCACCGTGGGTAATACGAACCGGCTTATAGAGCTTTCCTTTGTATGTCCTGATTTCTTCTGAGAACATACGAAAATCGCACTTATCGCTTCTGTAATCTTCGTAAGAGGTCATGTTCTTCTGAACGCTTTTCATATCATGTACGATAAACGCTACGGGGAAAACATCGGCTGTCAGCTCGGCAATACTCACAGGAATAGAGTCTTTGATTTGTCTTTTTCTGATTTTCTTGTGTCTTTTGGTCGGCAAGAATCTTTGCGTATAATAATAGTCAACATCAATCTTCATCTTGGTCTTCCTCCTTATCTTCTTTGGGATACCAATGATACCAATTTCTTATTTAATAGAACTCTATCACAATATTCTGAATAAAGGATCGCTGTCTCAATTTGATACAGCATATCATTCACATTTGTGTTGTTTGCCTCAACGCCATATTCTCTTAAAGGCTTTAAACCACGCATTTCAGAAGCTTCGGAAAGGACCTGTGCGTACAGCACTCCCGCTTTTGAGTCATAATAGCATCTGTATCCAAAATGCAGGTCGGAATTCTTGGTCTTATATCCACCGTTGCTGATAAGCAGCCGCTTTCCTTTAGGCTTTTTTGCTTTGTTAGTCGCAAAGAGCTCTTTGACATACTTAATGTTTCTATTTCGACACTTGTTTTCCATATCGATCTTCCTTTCAGTTAAAAAGTGTGTCTGCAATTAAGTTGACCGAATCTTTGACTGCGTTAAACAGCCGGATCTGTTCCGAATTCTCAAGGTTGTCCTCACACCACTCCTCAAAATCGGAATGACCGTACAGCCTACAGTTTTCGAAGTAATCCTCTATAAGAGAGAAAACTTCTCTTTGGTTTTCATCCATAAATAAACCTCCCGTTCTGTTAAAATCAACATCTTGTCATTCGGCAGATCTTGAACATGCCTCACTGATTGTAGGCCATTATTTCGTCCGTATCCTCCGTGCTTAACTCAAAGCTGCTATCAACATAATCGCCATGCGGAAGCGGAATATCATCCATTTTTTCTTTGAAATTCTTCACGGCATCTTCTACACTCACGCCATGAACCGTAACGAACCCACTCATCATCCATGTGACAGGCAGCACATAATCTCGGTTCTCAAGCGTTTCGATAGAATCGACGGACATATATACGCCTTCGCTCCCGCAACAAACGAGGTTGTTTGCTTCGGCGTATTCCTCAACCGTCTCTTCGGGAGACTTCAGCTTCTCAATTTCCTCACGAGTAAGCACAAAACGGCTTCCTTTGAGTGAATCGGCGGTTGCATCAACAGCTTCGCTTTCCGAGAACGCCTTGACAACAACCGAGCACAGATATGCCGTTCCTGTGTTGACATTCACCTTGTAGTACATTTTGTTTTCCTCCTAAATAATTCAATTAACTTAACGCTCCATTTTGCCGCATTAAGTCATTGTAAGTATGTAAGACGATCGCGGCCCCTAAAAAACAGAAGCGACCCGCCGAAGCGAGTCGCTTGAGAATTAATTGAAAATTTACAGCTCAAAAGCATCCTGTTTCGAAAGATTCTCGACTTTGCAAAAGCAAATATGTTCGAGCACTTCGTCAGGAATCCTTGTTATGAGTTTTGTGACACCTTCGTCCATATATTTTTCGTCTAAGTGAAGAAATTTACAGATGGCTGCTGCAAGTTCTTTTTCAATGAAATAAGAGTCTTCAAATATTAAGAAATTATACCCCGAAGGTAACTCCGAATCGGAACATACATAATCTCCTTCGACGACCCAATCCGTAAGGAAATAATCCAGCGGGTCATATTTAACATAATACTCATTCATGGACTCTTCACCGAAATACGAAACGGTTATCGTTTTGTAACCCAGCTTTTCGATGGCTACCTTCCACATTTTTGCGGCAGGCTCCCACGCTGATGTAGTATACACATCAAAATAACTGTCGTTTCCGTTTAAGAACACATCGTTAATACCATCTATCAAACCTCTGCATTTAGTGAAGTTTGGCGATTCTGCGTTCGTGTAGTCTCCGAGACCTAAGCCGTACAGGACATTGCCCAGCCATGACTTTCCAAAATCTGTCTTCACGAATTCTTTCGAAGTCCATTCAGCTAACTTTTCGGAAAAGTCTTTGATTTCATCTTCACAGCCGTGAAAATTAAATGTTGAGAAGCACCAGTTTGGCATAAATTAGTTCCTCCTTATTTTTAAGATATTTGTTCGATATCATCGCTCTTTCACAGCGGATTTTAATCGCTTTTTGGCCTCGCATCAACCTCAAGTTCAGACGACTGCCATTCAACATTTCCGCTATAATACAGTTCCTCTGCAAGCGCTTCGGCCTGTTCCGCAGAATCCGCCTCGATTTCAGCGACTCCGTGACTTATATCCCTTATATCCACGAGATATATCATTTTGAGTCACCTCCATCTTCTTGTGCGGTTTTATGGAACAAGTCTTCTCCGGGAATAAGACCCAAGCATCTGCCATTATCGAAATTAACATGAATCGTACCGACATCATCGACACATATTACCGCACCCTTCGAACCCGATTCGATCGGATTTGGGTCATCGCCCATACGGTCAAGGCAAATCCTTGTTCCTTTCGGATAATTCATTTTGACAGTATCAACGAATTTTTTGACGGAAACAAATTCATTTGTTATTCCTCCTTAAATCAATCGTAATACAAATCTTTTTCAGAGAGATCGTTCAAATCTCCTGTACCGGTTATCAAGCACTTTTCGGCAAGATGTAGAAGTTCATCTGCTTTCTGAATATCAGAACGCTTTACCGTAATCGGAGCTATATAACCGATGCCCGAAGCCTTGTCCTTTATCTCCCATAAAGAGTCATAAAACTTCCTGTGCTCGATGCATTGTACCCTTGCCACATCACCTTCGGCATAGCCGCCGGCAATAGCAGAAGGAAAAACATCATAAACACTGATATAGTATTTTCCGATTACATAATCGGCGTACTCAACGGTTTTCTTCTGCTTGTAAATCAGCGGAGCGCCCTGTTGGAGCGTAAGGTGCTTAAAGGAATTTGTTGTAAGCGCATCGTATTTTGTGTTATTATATCGTTCATCCGTGCGCCACTCTTGTCCTTTAATAACCGTAAAACCGTTTTCATTCTTCTGTGATTCGGAGAATTCAATGTAAGCTCCGTAATCTCCTATCACGATACGGTCAAAGCCGTTGCATACAAGATCTCCGCAACCGTTCGATGCTTTCATAAAAAGCTTCATGTCTGAGCCGTTGATCTTATCGGTCAAAAAGCCCGGTAATTCAGCTTTGTATTTTGCTCTGACATATTCGCTTTCTCCCGGTGCAAGAGGCTTGTATTTGTGCTTTTCAACACATGAGCGGATAAGCGCTTTTATATTTTCACTCATATATTGCTCTCTCCTTATCGGGTCTGTAGTTTTCTAAGAAGAACTTTCTTGCTTCGTCAACAATAGCATCGTATTTATCTCTGTTCTTGCCGACATTTCTCCTCTTAATAGTTACACCTTCTTCGTCCACGACAGATATTTCAAAAAGTGCTTCTTCTGCTGTGAGGACTTTGACCGGCTGATGATGGAATCGCGCGAAAACTTCCGGAGTTATTTTTCTGATCCGGACATAGCTTGCGGTCTGTTCAACCTCGCGTATCTCATCGTATTTGTATAGTCTGTCTCTGGCGTAGCTTTCAACCGCATAAAACCACCTGCATGAGAATCGGTATTCCGCAGGCAGTTTATATTCGTTGGCAATAGAGGTCCCAAAGTTCGAGCTGCGAGTCGGCCTTCTGAAATCAATAATGTATTTTCCCATTACGATTATCCTTTCCCATGATTTTCAACAGTTCATCCGCAATTCTCTGTAAATCCGAACGCCAAGCCGGAATCGAATATCTGAGCTTGGTACTTAAAAGTCTGTCCCAAAGCTCTACGAACGAGTTGTTGTAATATGCAATATACCCTCTACGGTCATAGTGCGCTATATCGAAATTAAAATGAAGGAATTCGTAAAAGCGAACGGACATGCCGGAAAGCTCGCCCTTTTTCATAAGCCGCTTAAACTCGTTAACGATTTCATCGAAAGGGTATACGACATTTCCCGCATACAGCACATCACATTTTTTGAGACAAGTCTCATTTTTCAGTCCGTCCTGTATTATTATTCTGTCCCTTGCCTCTTTTCCGGTCAACGGAAGCGTCTCGATGACCGACATTGCGGAAACGGTATCATTTTTTGTGCCAAGCACCGTTATCCTTTCTCCATATACAATACTATCAAAGCGTTCCATTATTCTTTATTCCTCCTATTGTAGTTTTCAAAGATTTCTGTCAGTGCCATCTTCTTACTGAGCACATCCGCGATGTTGTAAGCGTCCATTGTTTCCTGAGTTCTGTATGAATAATCGCAGTCGGGCAGTATATCGCCTTTAGCGTTTACATATACCAGATCAACACTCAGGTATCCATTGTTGCTGTAATCATAAGCAAACGGCAATTTCGTATTCATATGCCGGTTGCCCCAACCGTTTTCTGCTGCTCTGCCTTCACTTACAAGTACGGCTTCAGCCATATCGCCTTTCTTTCTGCAAAAAGACAAAGCACTGTAGAGAGTGCTAACACCGCAACTTGTATAAGCATCTTCGTGCCAATGGTCGTCACTTATATCAAGAGCACACATTTCGGGCTCGTAGCAATAAGCGTACAGACGCACCAGCGCCATAAAGAGCGTTTCGCTGAAAATCGTTCCGTTTGTAGCAACATAAAAAGACTCAAGAGGGATATTCCTCTTGATTATGTAATCAACGATTTCAGATATCTCCTCTCCGTAGAGAGCCGGTTCTCCTCCCGTGAAGGTAATGAATCCTATGGCAGAAATACCGTCGAGAATGGCTTTGGCCGTCTCAATGGGCATCGTCAGTTCCTCAGCTTCGCCGCGAAGACAGTGTTCGCAGTGCAGATTACACTTGCGTCCCACTTCTAATACCAGATTCTCGCAATAGATAACAGAGTTCATCTTTATTCCTCCTTATTGTAGTTTTCAAAGCTGTCACTCACCAATCATTTCTTTTAAAAGATTGTCAATAAAACGAGCTCCAACAACCATACTATAACTGTTAAAACAATCTGCTATTTGAGCTTTCTCGTTCAACCTTTCTGCAAATTCTTTGTATGCTTCGGCTTTGATTTCAGGCTCAAACAAATCTCGTCTTTCGTTCAGGCCGTCTTGAAATGCTGTATCAGCATTTCTTGAAAGAATTTCGTTTTCCGATTGCAAGTCGTGAATACAATCAAGCTTCGCTTGATTCATAGATTTTAGTCTTTCAATCTCTGTCTTCTGACGTTTGAGAAGGTCAAGGGCATATTTTGCAATGGTGGAATAGAAAGGATTACTTTCGCATTCTTCCTGTAACGCACATTTATCACATTCGATTCTGTCTGCAATGCAATATTCTAAAGCTTTTATAACCTCTGAATCTGTCACGTTAAATTTTTTCATTCTTCTACCTCCATATTAAGCCACTCCTCCCACTCAGTAGGATATTCAAGGTCATTGATTGTCCCCTTAAGAAGTAGTGCATCTGTTTGGATATCACCAATCAACCCTGCCATTTCTTCAACGCTCATTGCTTTTATTTTCTCGTAGTTTGTCATTTTCCTCACCAACCATTTCTTCTAATAGATCGTCAATACATTCGTGTGTATCACCACAGTCAAAACCACAATATTCTCCGTCGCTTACGGTGCGGCAATCACATAGTTTTTCTTCCAATTTTTCTGCAAACTCTTTGTATGCTTCGGTTTTGATTTGCTCAACGGTTTTAAAGTTCGGGCAAGGACCTTGTACGCAATATTCTGTCACTTCGCCGTCATACTCATAAACACATTTTGGACATTCTTTCAACCTCTCAATCTCAGCCCTTTGGCGGTTGATAAGGTCAAGAGCAGCATTAGCGGTTATTTGAGAGCAGTTGCAAGTTCCCCATTTACAATTACGGATTTTACACTCATTACAATTTTGTGTAGTGGCAATCACTTCTAATGAGGATTTAATTTCCTCATCAGTCAATTTCTTATCGGTCATATACTTCCCTCCTCAAATCCGTTGTTGCACTCAATGTCATAGCCTGCCTTGCACGACACAGAGCGAATAGAGCAAAATTGTCCGTCAGCGCAATCGTCACAGAAGTTATAATTATCTGCAAATTCGCAATCGTTATAAAATTCACAGCCACTACATCTGTTCATTCTTCATCTTTCCTTTCTCCGTAACTGCAAAAATGCTCTTCTGCAACAGCGCACAATCCATAAAATTCTTTATAGCTGTCATTGTAAATTGCGTTTCTTTTACACATATATCTATCATTTATACAAAGACAATTTTCACAATCCTTACACCGTATAACTTCAACAACATCAGAAGTAGGCAACTTTTGCAACTCGTCATATAATAGCGCATTATCACTTGGGCAAGTTCCTATAATAGGCTCTCCCCAACACCTTGCTACCTGCGAAACATAAAACTTATCAGCATCTATATATCTGCTCATTCATCTACCTCAAACACAGTAACATCATACATAGGTACACTACTTCCATTCCAAAACGTGAAGTTACCTACATCGGGTTGCTTGTTTATATACTCTCTTGCAGATTTTTCATTGGAAAATACCTTAACAACCTTTGTACAACCATATTCATAATCACATATCCTTTCAACTAAATAAACTTTCATTCTTTTTCCTCCTAACTTCATGTTTTCCAGACTATTGAGTTATAGAAGGCGCCTGATTCGACATGATCAATCGAATCAATTTGCTCTTGTATAAGTTCAACGACTCTTTCTCTTCCGAGCTTTTCAACATAAGTTTTAAGGTAATTGAAGTCAGATTTTTCTTCTTTCTGCATTACCTCTTCGGCATTTTTAAAACCAACACAATCATAGCAAAGCAAAGAATTGATCATTTCGATACAACTCAGCTCGTCTCTTTCATTGATGAGCTTTTTGTCTTTGATTACGAGTTTCATTCCGGGAAACTGCTTGCACTGAGCATTGATTTTTTCATGGAGTTCTTTTTTCCTTTTTTCAAGCGTTGATGCATTCATACATTTTCCTCCTTTAAGTGTTCAATAATCGCCGAACGAACGATCTCCCAATAAACATCCCAATAGAGATCGTTACGGTCGATATAACGCTCGAAGAGGGAGAGAATTTTTTCGAGCGCTTCGTCCGTCAAAGATTCGTTTGCAATGCAGTCGTCTTCGATCAGCTGATCGTACTTTTCTATTATGTCGCACTTTGCGTGGTCCCGGCGACATTCCAAGTAAGCATCGAAAAGCTCTCCGTCTGTGAGTTCGTAGGTTTTTCCGTTTCTCTGGATTGTCATTTTGTTTTCCTCCAAAATATTCAATTAATTCAGTACTCCATACGTCGCATTGAATCGTAATAAGTATGTAAGACTAACCGCACTCAAAAAAAGAGAGCCGCGATAAAGCGGCTCTCAGTGGAGGGATTCAAAGCCCGTCATGACTTCGGGCAGGAATATTCTTCAAACAAATACACGGCAAAACGGCACAATTTCGCCGTTATTGTGATACCGATTAAGAAAAGGACAAAATATAATCTAATTGTAGGCCAAAGAGCCTTTGCGAGTTCTGCGATGAGTCGATTAAAGTTTTCAATCATGGGTGATATCTTCTCTCTTCTTTTCCGCAGCTTCTATTGCACGAATACGCTTTTTTCGCATATCCTCTTTGTAGGCCACGATACGGAGCGTTTCATAAACCACCCTGAGCTCCTCAACGGTAAGCTCATTTATACCGTGAACATAGAGTGACGGAACGCTTTTAGCATAAGCAATAAAGGCTCTTGTAGCATAGCGCTGCCAATAAGGGATCGAGCTGTCTTTTTCTATGTATTTCATCATAGATTTGTGACTCCACATACCGGTTGCATCTACATAGCCGAGAAGGTTCTGTAATCCGTGCATAAGATTATGAAGGTGAGTATTCTCGCCGCCTTCAACAACAACGCCTTTGTATATAAAGACATTATTGCCGAGATCGTTGCCGGAACGAATGGTCCTTTCGAACACAGGAGCAATCTGATGCGCCAGCTCTCGATAAAGCATCTCCTGTTTACAAGACATTATTGACTCAACAACAGACAAAATATCTTCATTCATCTCTACAGAAAGCGCGACCTCGTTGGTCAGGTACTCTTCACTGATATTCATCAGTTTTTCTCTCATTGAGCGGCCTTCGGGAAGTTCAACAGCGATCATGCTGTCGTTGTCGTTAATGTCCGAAACAAACAGCTTATCTGTAAGCTCCACAACAGTCTTTTTGTCATTAGCAAGAAATCTCATAGTGTTTTTCATAATTTTTACCCGCCCCATTTTATCAGGGGCTATCCTTTCTTTATTTTTTTGAGATTAAATTAAGCAAAAAGTTTCTCGATATATACGAGAAAAGTATTAAGGTTTTCCTGTACCGAAACAGAACAGAACAGCGGAACTACTCTCTCGGTCAAAATGAAGCCGAGAATGCTTTTAAGTTTTTCTTCGTTACATACATCTGTAACCCAACAGACATCGCCGGCGTAGAAAGCAACAATGTTACCGTCACTTACTATGTGGCACGGTCCCACTTGAGCCAATTCACGAGCGATGGTTTCATTGCATACAAGAGCTCCTCTATTGTATTCACAGACATACAGGTCTTCACATTTGAGGTTCGCCATTTAATTTCTTCCTTTCCTAAAAAGAACTCCACCCTGTTAATGTCAGAGTGGAGTTTTGTTCACAAGCAAAGTTATATGTAGAGAAGCTCCTTGAGCTCCCAGTTTTCTTCGCTCGTTTCAAGCTCATCGTCCAAATATGGCAGGATATTGTTAACAAACTCCTCAGCGATTTCTGCGTCGGAGATCCTGTCACCATCGGGAACGAGGTCTCGAATGTGTTCAGGCATTTTGGATGCTCTTGATGCCCAATCATATGCATAAGTGTAACCGTTATCCGCAGTCAGGAAAAGTACTCCTGATTTAGGATGGATAAGCGCTTTCGGTTCATAATTATCGACCGTATAAAGCACCGTTCCTTTGTTCTCAATGATATGTTCATCATCATTGACCGGATATCTATCTCCCAAATCATCCGCCATAATGTGCGTGATCAGCACTGCGACTGCTTCCGGAGACAACGGGGTAGCGTGAGAAAGCAACGTGTCAAATTTTGCGATCGTTGATTGTTTCATTTTCAAATTCCTCCTTAACACAAGCTTTACATTGGAGCGCTTATGTCCTTTCTTAAATTTAATTGAGAATTTTTTGATCCTCCACTTTAAGCTCCTGTCGTGGTAAAATCATTACAAGTATGTAAGATTAGGAAGGTAGATAAAAAAAGAGACTGCCGAAGCAGTCTCCTGAAAATGAAAACAAAAAACGAAATTAAAAATCAGTCAATAAAAGTCCATGAGAGTTCCGCATCTCCATCAAGCCACGCTTTGATGTCCTGAATGGACGATACGATAATCAAACTCATAAAATCTTCTGCCTTTTGCCTCGCATCATTGTCTGAGCCTCTGTTGGCTTTCACAAACGCATCGGCGGTTTCACGAAACTGATTGTATTTAGGATGCGTTCGGAATCGTTCAACCTTTTCCCAGAAATGTCGTTCAAATTCGGACAAGGATGTGTCTGCTTTAACAAACTTATCGGCAAAAGCAAATACAGTTTCTTTGTACTTTTGCGTACCGCAGTTGACAAGAATCTCGTCAAAAGAATAGTCATCAAGAGCGAGTTCGGAAACATGATGTTGCGCTTCTGCACTTAGTCCGTTATCATAATACGGTCTCCTTATTCGTACAGAAACAACATCAAAATCGGATAGACCGTCAATCTCGTTTGGAAAACGACAATCGGGTATGATAACATAATCCCAATTATCATTGAACAGCTTGAGAATTTTCACAATGAATTCTACCCAGAAATCCGGCTCTTTTCTTCGGACCACATCCGTTCCTACATACTGCAAAAGTTGTCTTCCCTTCTCGTCCTTTTTGCCATCCCATCCAAAGAGCATTTTGCAAAGAAATTTAAGGAGATCCGCATAATGGATTACGAGCGCCTTTTTGCCGCTTTCTTCAAATCTGCTTTTCATAAGAGCAGCAGTATAGTCTTTGCCACTTCCTGCTTTGCCCGAAATAGCAAATATTTTCATTTAGTTTCCTCCTCCGCTCGTTCTACACCTCGTTCGGCCTTTCTGTCGATAAGCGCAAGCAAGAGCTTGTTGGCACATTTGTTGAGCAATTCACTGTACTCAACCATTTGTCTTGCCTCTTTGATGATTTCAATGTCAGTCATGTTAAATCTCCTCTCTTTTTATGCAGATTTTGACTATTTTTGCGGTAGCATAGGGATCGCTGCTCTTTATGCAGCCGGTCTCCCCGTTAAAAAGCATACCATCAGCTTTGATGTTACCTGCCGGCGTTATTCCGTCAATGCGGCGTCTGCGTTCCTGCCCGCGCTCACATATTATGATTTCATCGCCAATTTCATAGCCTATCATTCCTTATCCTCCTTACCTATTCGGATTCGGCAATCGTGTTCGTTACAGTCCATATCGGTAGCCCAAATTTCAAGCCAGTCGTATGGTTCCCGTTCCGGATTGCGCAAAGCGTCGCTTTTCATGAGGCAAAGCATCCCTTGCACAGCCTCCATGACATCCCGAAATGTACCAGCCAATAATTCGTCATATGTATCGGCGTCTTTGTTGTACGCCTCAAGATAATACGTTCTACCGGCCGCGTTCTTCCCCGTTATATAGTTGACAGCTTCTTTTTCGGTCAGCTCCTCAAACTCATTGACGAAGAATCTCGTATCCGTGACACGATCCTTGATTTTGATTATGACTCCGGGCCTTTCGGCTCCTATTTTCTCACAATTGAGGACATATACACCATTTCTGCCCTTCGCCCAATCGATCACATCAGCAGCAGTTTCAAATTTACCGCTGTCAAAAACACCGCCTGAACTTATAAGACCTGCATTATACATTTCTGTTCCTCCTAAATTATTAATTATACAGCGCACAAAGCGAGTCATCTTATCATTTTTCCTTTAATATTTTCCTGACCTGAGCATAAAAGAGGTCTCCGTTTCGCAAGAAGACACTGTAACCTTCGTTATCGGACTCAACATAGTCCAGATCTTCTTTATCATAACACGAAAGCACATCTTTAAGTTCTGTGTTTAAGCATTTGATCGCATCTTTCTTTGCATTAAAGACGCCGGCAATCTCGATATCGCTGCTGACATTATCCGCCTGCAAAACGATGTACTGATATTTCGACTTATCTCTTTTGCCACGCTGCTTAAATTGCTTGGCCCAGTCAACGATAAAACGCATCTCGGCTTCGCAATCGCCATCTCTTCCGAAAATGAAATCGGCTTCTTCATAGGCATCGCAAAGCTCATCGAAACCGTCAGTTCCGTAAGGCTCGTATTTCCATTTGCCATGGAAATAGTCGGGCATAATACAAAAGAACCGTGCGCAATCTCCTTCGGTATCCTTATATAGATCCAAAATGGTCTCATAATCAACGATTTCAATTTCCATACACCCTTTGCCTTCATTTCCTTCAGCATTGAAATAGATGATGTAGAGTTCCTCTTCACAACCGTGAATTTTTCCCGGCAAAAAGATTGCATCTACTCCGGACTCGATTTTCATATTGTTTTCCTCCTTTTCTATTATCGAACAGCAACAACAAAATACGGTCCTATTCGGTTTATCATTTCATTCCTGCGAAGTTCTCTTTGACTGGCACATCCGCTTAGTTTGACGGCTTTCTTAATGTCACAGGTCGCAACAAAGTTTCCGAACGATATTGAGTCAAGCAGATTTTGAACATTACCCTTCAGTGCTAACTCATTGGCGTATTCACAGATCGCATCTCCGAAATCAATTCCGACTTCATCAGCAACATCCGCAAAAGTTTCAGCCTCGATGTAATCGAGATATGTGCCTTCACTGTCGAAGATACGAACTTTATCGTCATCATCCGCATCCGTTCTCAGAAAGACTTTACCAAAACCCGTATCAATACAGAAAACCTCTTTTCCGTATTTCAGCGTGGTTTTTGACACCAAAGCTATTGTTGACATATAAAATTCCTCCTTTTTAATAATAAGGGACCAAGATTTGAGAATCATGGTCCCTATTTTTTCGTTTATGAAACGATGTAGGATTTTCCAAAGGCTTCAAAAGCCTTATCAAGCCCCCTTGCTGCGTTGAGCATAGACATAGCCTGAGCTCTTATCATTGCTCGCGTTCTGGCGATTTCTTCCGCACTTGCGGGAAAGTAGTACCCGCTGCCGTCAGAACAAATCGGTATGATTTCGCATCGCGCCGAACTTACGATTGTTCTTAGCTGACGGGGCGTGACTCCGAAACGTCGCTGCAATTCCGTAGCCTTAACAGCTAACGCCTTGCCGCAATGTTCCCTTTGCAGATAATCGATAATAGCTTCCGAGATTGACATGATTTCGTTTTTGTTTTTCATTTTAGTAGCCTCCTAACGACTATAAATTAATTCAAATAAAGTATGTAAGATTGGCCTCGCAAAAAGATAAGCCCCCGCTTTTATAAGCGGAGGCTCACTTTAACTGACAAGATTGTTATAACTCTGCGTTACCAAACAAGCATATTATCGTTTGCGTATTCTGGTGTTTTTATTTCTACAAAATCACAAGCGCCGTAATTTTTAGTGTAATAATCTTTCATACCGTCATAGTCAAAAAAGCTGTTAGTTGTTCCCACTATGCAATAATATTCCCTGTATCTGTAATATTCAATTGTCCACTTTATGTTTTTTTCCATTTTTATTGCTCCTTTTCAAAATTTACGTCTACACGGGCTGTGGATTTTTTACTTTCTTTTGCTTCAACAAGAAGACGGCACTCGTGTGGATTATCATTAGAACAAACTTTGTATTTATTCCAATATCGTGGACATTTATCGTCGCTTGCATTATCACTGCATATCATCCAAAAAGGACAGAACTCACCATAATACGGAAGCTCATCTACTATGAATTTCATTTTTATTGCTCCTTTTTTTATTTGAGACTTTATATTTTGCGTCTATGTTTTTTTGAAGAAGGTTTAGTATTAAAGAAACCGAATTTCAAGCGCAATGATTTCGTCATCGACCGTATAAGCGAAAACGGGATAGCAACCGTCACCGTATCCGGAACTGCTGAAGAACCCTTCATCTTTAATCCAAGCATCACCTTTACGGATGGATTCGCAGAAGTCATGCCACTGCTCGTCCGTGTAATCGGGCTTGTTCATAAAGAATCCGGCAAGTCCGGCGTCTACGCCTATTTCGCCTATCTCTTTCATGCTTTTCTGAGGAGGAATAACGCCATCAAGATAGATACCTATTACTCCCACTCTGCAATCTTTGTATTCTTTGCCGCAAATCGGATATGTTTCGGTATGCATCCATACACGACAGTCGTACATGCCCGCTTTTACTTCAGCGTTCATGCGACACCACACGTCCTTATCATAGCAAGGATCCGTTATGTCGATTTGCCCCTCGAAATACTTTTTACCTATCAGCTTTTTTCTCATAATTCTTCCTCCTTATTTTTACGATGCTCTTTTTCCGGGACACTTAAAGCCATAGACCTTTGCAATTTCAGGGCCGAGAGCCTTTGTGTACCTTGTGATATCTTTTGAAGTCACTTCATTACGATAAATTTTGTCACAGAAATTACATTTCTGAACCTCCGACAGTCCTTCTTTGAACATACGGTATGTAATAAAGTTCGTGCCGTCATGATGTCCGGAAGTGCAGCATAAGTCACCGTTTGTGTCCACAAACCAATGGTCTTCCGTATCTCCGGAGGAATAAAGGCAATTAGCTATGTTGCTGCCAATCACTTTATATCCCATACGTCTCCCGTTCCAAAGACCCAAATCCGCTATGCAGATGATTTCTTCGGGCAATTCAATGTTGAGATTGATTCGCTCGTCATCAAGATAGTTGCTGTTGGTTTCTGCGACCCTTTCGTAGAACTCACTGTCACTTAAGGTTTCACCCTCAGCTTCGAGTTCTTTACGCCAATCGGACCAGTCATCCAAATCGATATCGGAATTCCAAACCGTGCAAAAAACGTTTCTTTTCATTTGTTTATATCTCCTTTTAAATTGTAAGTGACTTTTTTAATATGTGGTCAATAACAGAACTCACAAGACGAATAATATGTTAAAAAGAATAGCGCTTACCATAAAAATTAAAAGACCTAACTGTTTCAATATAAAGCCAAGTTTTTCGTTATCACAAAAGCCAATCGTTATTATAGACACCATCAGACAAATAAGTCCAATAAACATCAGAATGAAAGTAAACCACGTTAACAACGGATGTTCATGGGAACAATCTGCAACAGTTTTTTTGAATGGACTTATGCTTTTATTTGTTAAGGCGTCAGAGTTTCCGCATGTACGAGATCCGCTCGGAAGCATCGTAGTTGTCTCAACTACATTGTTTTGGGTCGTCGTTTCCGACTTGCCACATGTACACGAATCGCTATCAATCGCAAAGCAATTGACAGAAAACAAGCTCGTAGCAATTATCATCACCACGGCTATCGCTAAAACGATTGATATCCTTCTTTTCATTTGTTTGTTCCTCCTTAACATACAAGTTCTTCAATCACAGCTTCCCAGCAGGCTTTTGGAGATGGAGATTCTCTGTAATATGCGATATAGTTCTCCATCCGCTCTTCAAAACGGTCTGCCATGAGTCCGAGCAGATAGTTTTCCGACTTAGAGTCGAGGGCTTCCTCAATAGGGAAGCCCATCTTTTCCTCAAATTCGGGGCAAATGATCCGCTCCGAAGAGTCAAGCCCAAAATAGTCAAGCAGTGCTCTTTCTGCATCACAGATAAGCAAATCTCTTCTAATTGCTTCGTATCGACTTATCGGTCTTGCGAAAGCAACAGCCTCTTCTGCACGAGCTATATCAGCAGCTTTAACTGCCATCTTAATTCACCTCCGTAAACGGGCAATATGTCGCACCGTTTCTTTCCATAATTTCAGCAAACTGACAGATGTGATATATACCTGAACCGATTTCTGTATGATAGGGGTCAATGAATCTGCATACGAATGTTTTTTCGTAGTTCAGAGCACCCTTAACAACAATTTTTCCTCCGTCAGGAATAACAAAGAGATCCTTATAGTCGGAGTCGATAAACCGAATACCTTTTGAAGCGTTCTTGATATGAGCAGCAAACAGGGTTTTGTCATATATGTAAATGAAAAGTTCGCATCTTTCAGTGCAAACGGCGCGTATAAGGAACGTATACTTTTCATTCTCTGTCATAAAACCGTATTCGTTGCCATGTTCATTGATTTTAGCTTCGGGGTGTTTTTCACAGTACTCCTTCATTGTTTTGGGACTTGAGAGCATTTTTCCGCAATCTTCGTCACTCGAAAGCGCTTTAATGAGCCATTTCATATACTGATTAAGCTCTATATCATCGCGTTTAACAAAGTAACTTGGAAAATCGCGGATAACAATCTGTTTTCCATCAAAGTTGACCCTTGTTAAGCCGGCGTAACCGGCACGTCCGCAAATGTCGTTGCAATTGTTGTGCATATACAGATATAATTCCGGCGCAGAAACGACTTTGAATTCCATAAGTTTACCTCCTGTTATTTTGAAAATTTGATTTTGTTTTTCTTTACAACATCGCCTATACAGCGATTTCTTGAGAAGAACTCGGTTACGAATTCGATTTCGGTTCCGCTGAGTGAACGCTCTGTTCCGTCTCCGGCATCACCACAGACAAGAATAGGACCCATAACAACATCACGGGGAACAAGGCCCGATTCATCGAACCATACCCAATTAGGTTCCATTCCGTTGTATTTGCCTTCTTCGTTACAATAGCAGATCAGCGGCTCGTTATTTTCGAACGGGTAGAAAACTTCCACCATTCCGCCAACCGCCGTCTGTAATGCTCTGAGTTCACTTGTGATTTCGATAACCTTCGGAGCCTTTTCCGGCTCAACCAGTATCACTTTAACAATTTTCAACATTTAATTTTCCTCCTTCTAATTTTTTCAAAAACTCATCGCTCTCAATAAAAGCTTTGAGCTCGCTTTTGTTCCAGTCATTTGATTTGGCATCAAAACGATGGTAGCACACAACATCGTCGGCAAGCACGAGGTCTTTATCAACGACCGTACATACGCATCCGCCGACGTGAACCTGGTCGTAGATTTTCGAATCAAGGCCGGGAATGACGAAAGCGGGGCGAACACAGCCACGATCACTGTAGACACAGTCACCACCGTAACTGACAGAGCCGTCAGTAGAGACAAAGGCAGCAGTGTACTGATAATAGCCGGGCGACCGGAGCCACCACCATTCTCCGCAAGCCAGTAACTCTCTGGGCAGTCGTTTTGCCTGCTCAATTGTGAGCAGCGTAATTTCTTTAATACAATTAAAAGAGACATGTTTAACAGCTTTCATCTCTGCTCCCTCAAGACACATAGTCGCCTTTAACAGGATAAGGCATTATGACGGTGTAACAGTGGGCCGCCATTCCTGCCCCTCTCCCGGAGCGATTGTATTCCCTTAACTCTCGTTTTTCTGCTTCCTTGCGGTATTTGAGGAACTGAGTGATTATGGCGATATCCGTATCGGATATGTCAAAACTCTTCATCTCAAAATACCACGGGTTTTCGGCAAGTGCTTCAAGCTTCACCTTTGACTTCTTGAGACTTACAAGACGCTCGGTGAGCATCGGATGCTCGTAATTCCTTTCAAGAGCATGTACGATCTCTTCATCGGAATAATTCTTAGTAACGGTCGAAGGTAAATTGGTTAAAAAGCTAATGTGTCTGCCGGTTAACATTACGCCGTTCATTAATAATCCTCCTTTTGTCTGTAGATGTTTCTCCAATCGTTTCTTACCTCGATCGGAGCACCGTGCATTTTCTTGTTCTTTTCTCTCTTGATTTCCGTTCTGATACATTCTATTTTTTCCTTGATTCGTCCAAGCTTCTTTGTCCGGAAATTATGCATTGCATCCGGAAAGACATAGGATAGAATAGCCAGAGCGCAAATGATCAGAATCGCTGCCAGAACAATTTCCATGTGTTTCCCTCCTAAAACATATTTAGTTGTCAGTTGTAACTCTCCACTTGTCGTACAACATCAAACAAAGTATGTAAGACAGAACATGGATAAAAAAAGAAAACCGGAGTACAGATAAAAGAAGATATAAAAAAGAGCCGGACTTCTCCGACTCTTAAATTCTTTTCTTTGTTCAGTTTTCGTTGTACCAATAATATCACAGATTATTGACAACAGCAGTGCGAAACGCAGCCATTTCTTTGACATTATTGTGACCTAAACAATTAATATCACATATCATCCTTCGGTAATTCATCAAAGCTTTTACAGTTTAATTGTAGAGCACTTAAATTATAAGTTCTCATACTAATAATCTTGAAAAATTCCTCATCATCTTCTGCAAAAGAACCAATCGAAAAGTCAAATGCATAAGTTATATGTTCAGGGGCACTTAAATCATATTGATAGATTTCAAAAAGTTTATTAGCAAGCTCTTGCATTCTTTGTATATAATATAATATTGAGCCATCGTAATTTGAAATCATGTCTGTTTCCTTAAGGGTTTTATACGTTCCCATAACATCCTTCTGCATTGAATAGTCAATTATTCCGTGTGAAAACTTCTTGAAATCTCCTATAGAAAACTCAATATTGGTTTTTCTAGATTCAAGCTGAATTCTTCCTGAAATTTTCGACTCAAAGTAGGGAGACACGAAGAACTCGTAATTAATTGTGCTTTTTTGTTGCATTTCTTTAATCCACAAGAACGCATCTTCTTTGCTGCAATTCAATTTTGATGGTAACTGAAAGGCATCTCCTGCAATCACAGCAGTCCTTATAGTAAGCCGCTTATCTGATGAGTATTTTGAAAGTTTTTCATTGAAATTGTCCAAAGTAACTTCATCGGCAATCAGCGTATCAATTTTATGTGTATCATGAAGAAATCTCAGCTGTAAAAACCCCAAAAACTTACTTATAATTATACAGTTTTCGATTGAAAATTTATCCATAATTTTACTTATTTTTCATCTTTTTCTAACATATCAATTATTCTATTATTTAATCTTCTATTAGAAACATCTTGTTTTTGCATTTCTATAACTAAATTAACGATAAGCTCATCTTCCTTGGGATTAAAGAGATAAGTGGTTATTATACGAGGAATAACAAGTATTGCTGATAAAACAGCACTAAAGACAGTAGCAAAAGCCACTAAAAAAGAAGCAACATTATCTCGAAAAAAGTATACGCAAAGACCTGCCTCCACCATCAAAATGACAACTAATAATATACAAGCTATCGTTACAATTACGCAGAATGTTTTTTTCTTTTCAAATTTGTCATCTTGATTTTTTGAATACACTTCCACAAATTTAGAAAGAAGTTCAGAATATTTGCTGTCTCGTTGAGTTAATTCTCCATTATTTCTTTCTATATTTGAATCTGAAGTCATCTCTTTTTTGCTTTCTATTTCAATACTCAGCAAAGATTTGTAGAAATCACTAGTGCGTTCAAAATTCGATTTCCTATTTCTCACAAACCACATCTCCAAGCAAAGTTAGTTTTCACAACTAATCTCATTATATCTAACTTGGGCTTTGGCGTAAGTCACAGAAAATATTGCCGAAATAGATCTAATTAGTTTCTCGTCAGAAATATTGCTGTCATAATCTTTTAAAGCCCTAATTAGCTTTTTCACAAAATCTTTAGGCATGAGAATACATCTTGAAAAGTATTCAGCTTTTTCCTCATCTTTATTATTAATAGTTTCAACTTCTCGATGAGCAATTTGATGATTCGAACCATTATTAAGACAAAAATGCGCAAGCTCATGTGCTACAACAAAACGACTTTGCTCTTCCGAAAGGCCTCGTTTGACAACGATCAACTTGTGTGAATTTGTCCCGACAATTTTATTGTCTCTGTCATAAAGCAACATTCCCGTTATGTCATCACCCATATTCAGAGACTGAACAACAAAGCCTTTATCTGTTGCAAATCTTATGATATCTAAATTCGGCGAATTTGAATTAGCTCTTTCTCCTAGTAACTCATTCACTTTTTTCTCAATATCGCTTTTTTCTTCGGGTGTTAGCATAGTTTTTCTCCTTTTGAAAATCATTGCATTTGCTCCTTATGATATCACTTGTACTGCTATTTTGTCAAGAGTGTTTTAATTAAAACTTTATTTTTTTGTAATAATCTTGATTTACGAAAGATGCATATCATTAAATAAGTTTAATGGCGTTTAATTATGAAGCTGTTTTATGGTATTGTCGATTTCTCTATTAATATATTCGTATCCCAGTGTATACAGCACATCGTAAAATTCCTTATTTTTATACAGCTTATTGTTTTCCAAGCAGAAGATGGCAAATCGCATTTCTTTGCTCATTATTGGCTTAATACCAACACAGATACTTTTCATCGTAATATCCGCCTGATGCTTCATTATTAACCATAAGAGTTATGTCATCACCTGTCGCTGTGGGAACGGACACATCCCAAACATTGTCAACACTTGAAATGTCTATTATCTCAGCAATAAATTCTACTTGATAATGATAGCCTTCAGGACAGGTATTTTCACCGTTGGCGTTGGTCAGATAAATCTCGTCAAAAAACAGCGCCGATTCACCCGGATCAAGAGCTACTGTATAGTAATAGAAGCTGTCTGCACCGAGACAAACATTGTAATCATCCGTTAAAGATCCCGCGCGGCTGGCAAAAACATAGTCAAATTTCGCATCCAAGCCGGCTTCTGTATAGCTCTTATTATCATGTTCACTGTAATTGTAGTAATATCCCACCGGTCGTTTGAAATAAACCTCTCCGTCATCATTGACCCATTTAACATTAGGCTTCAGTCTGACGAATCCCTTAATATTTCCTGTGTTTTTGACCTTGATGTTAGTTTTCGTTTGCGCAGAGAAGTCAACGCCGTCTTCATAGACTTCGCAAGTGAGTACAGGATTTTCTACATTTTCCGGGAGGAATGTGTTTTCGATTTCTTCAGTCTTTCCAAAGTACAGTGCATTTGCGGTTATAGCAAAAGCCGATATCAAAATCGAGACTGCCGTTACCACTGAAATTAATACTTTAGTTTTTTTCTTCATAATTTTCAAGCGCCAGTATCAGCGCCTCTCCTTTCTTGTTTTCTGTAGAAAGTATGTAAGATTGGTACAAGAAAAGAGAGCCACAACGCGATGGCCCGTTTTATACACCGATTTGGTTGAATTTGAAGAATTTAAGGAGAGTGTTTTTTTGCGAATAATTTGAAGCATTATATATGGCAGTAGACTAAACTTCTGGTCATAAAATCTATACTATATCAGGAAGTTAAAATACAAGTTTTAAAGCACTTTAAAAAATGGTAATTCTCATGTAATATCATTGACAAATATCATTATATCATGCTATTATATTAGTGTCATTTTTATTGACAATTTGTAAAAGTGGGTGATAAAGTGAAATTTCGCGATTTCTTGGAGGAAAGAAATTCCGTAATCACTACATGGGGTCCTACTATAATAGATCTTGTAACTACAGCCGCCGGCTGCAAATATGATAATGAAACAGTGTACAAAATTTGTCTAACAATAACAGCACTGATAATTTTATATAATTTGTTCATTACAATTATAAAATTTAATACATATAAAGAGCAGAAAGAGACTAAGTCTGTAAACAATGGCGAAACAGCTTTTGCAAACGGCTTAGAAGCTACAAGCACCTTAGCTTTCGATAGCAAAAAAGATGGTAAGAAAAAGCAAATAATAATTGCCTCTGTAGCCGTCTTAATAAATATTATCCTTTTTGTTTTTTCTATGTCTCAATTAAAAAGCAGTTCAATTAGTCATGACACAGACTCTTATGAATCCTTCTCAACATTTGCAAGTACGTCTGAATTCGACACCAGTTTTGCGTCACCCTCTATTTTGAATACCGGAACCGGTATAAAAGTCGCTCCTATATCTTCTGCGCCGCTTTCAGTTCAAGCTATAGATCCGATAAATAACAGTATCGGAGAGACGGAAATTCTGCAAATAAACGACAGCATCTACGAAAATAATAGTTACAACGACTATCCGTTTTCTCCTGCTGTGTCAGGAACATATAGATTTGAATTTTCGAATGTTCCGGACGGAACCGACTTTACGCTCTACATACTGAATTCTGCTGGTGAAAGGAAAGAATATGCCTCTTATTGTGATAACGGAAGCGGCATAACCACATCACTCAGCTCTAAAAAGAATTATACGATAAGAGTTGCTCAACAATGCGAAACCGGTTCATATACCTTAAATATCGGGCAACAAAAAGAGACATCTGACATATCCTCATATACCGCCGTTAGCGACAGTATACAATATACCGACCAAAAAAATAACTATTCATTTTCGCCTCAAAGCGATGGTCTCTATCGTTTTGAATTCTCAGATGTACCTGATGGAACTGATTACAAAATGTATGTTTACAATTCGGGATGGGAGGAACTGGAGCGAGTTATTGATGTTGACAACAATGACGGTATTAGTATTAATCTTTCTTCTAAAAAGACTTATTATATATCGGTTGTACAATATCGAAGTACCGGTTCATACACTCTTAATATCGGGCACAAAAAGAGTCTTGTAACAGCAACCGGATACACCGCTATTTCCGACAGCATCCAATATACAGATCAAGAGAATGATTACGCATTTATACCCAGCGTCAGCGGAACTCATCGCTTTGAATTCTCGAATGTACCAAACGGTACGGATTTGAGGCTAATAATCTACAATTCTGGATGGGAAGAAAAAGCAAGAATATATGATGCCGATAACGGAGATGGAATAACAATTTCATTAACAAAAGGAAAAACTTACTATATCAGAGTAAAACATTATAGAGGCAATGGGGCATATACTCTAAACATTGGACACAAAAAGGCCATTGCTAACCTTTCCGAGTCAGCATATGATTCCGACAGTATACAATATACCGACCAAGAGAACGATTACTGCTTCATTCCAAGTGTAAATGCGGAATATAAGTTTTCCTTTATCCATGTGCCGGATGGAACAGATTTCAACCTGTTAGTTTTTAATTCTGGATGGGAGGAAATCAAAAGAGGTTATGACATGGACAATGAAGGCGAGCTTTCCGTACAGCTTTCAGCCGGTGAAACGTATTATATTCGAGTCGCTTACTATAGAGGCACAGGTAGTTACGGCATAAAAGTCTCAAGATGATATTGGATTGTCTATCCTTACACATTTTCAATTTGAGGGGGCGCGATAAAGCGCCCCCTCTCTCTTTGCGCCTTCAGCCTTATTCAACTAAATTATCAAACTCATTAACACAAAGAGCTGTGTGAGACAGCATATTAAATATCATCTTATTGCTTGTGGAAACAATGGTTATCTCCGGGCTATCAAAAGTAAGTTCAAACTCGGTAGTGTTGCCGCTGACATTACCTTCGTCCTCTATCGTTATATGAGGCGCTCCGTACCTTAATGAATCTTTTTCCTCAGAGGAATAGTGTGAGAAATCCAGATCCTTCGTTATTTCCCTTACAATCTCATAATATTCAATACCGTTAATGTTGACCGTATTATAGTCTTTTTCAAACGCGAGTGCAAAAGAGGTCCCCGTGTTTGCGTTTCCGCAATCAACAATAAAAGTGGGAACTCCGTTTGCCATATTGACTTCATCAGCCTTAATGCGCTTAACATATGTTATTTTAGGATTCAGTTGTTTTATTACAACGTAATCCGATGTGGCCGTACTCCTGCTGCCTGACAGCGGTACGGCTACGCAGCCATAGTTAACTTTGTTATATTTTCCGTTTGCATGCTCAACGCTTGATTTCATACGAAGATCAACGGATACGATATCCTCATAAGAGATAGCCGGAGAGCTTACCTTAACAGCTATCGCTTTCACCTTTGAGACTTCGGTATCAGCATCAAGTTTTTTCCAATCCCCTGTCGTACTTCCGAAAAGGATTCCGTCTTTGATGTTCTCCATTTCCTTGGATACATTAACACAAGAAATTTGATAATAGACCTCTGCTTTGATATCCTTTGTGAAGTTTGCTTCAACCGACTCTAATGACATAAAGGTTCCGAGCCATTCTGAGCCGTCTTCATTGCCATTGCCCAAATTGCTTACAAACACTAAATCGCTGTATGACGACCCGTAGCCCTCAAAAGAGAATTTGAGTGTATATTCCTTATCCGCTCTTGTTATCGCCGGGTTTGCATATGTGGAAGCTGTAAAGGGCGTATATTCCGTCTTTACCGCAATTGAAGTCACTTGTGCGGTTTCACCCGTGTCAAGAACAGAAATATTGGTTTTAGCAAAGTAAGCTCTTTCGGTCGTATTTCCATTGTCATTCGCATCAGACAAAATGCTCTTTGATATCGAGACAGAAGATACGGTTTTTGAAAACGAACCGTCATCGGGAGCAGAACAGAAGTTGCCTGCAGCCGTCAGAACCGAATCGGCAGGAGCCGGAACCGCACTGTCTTCACCAACCGCATAAAGTGCTGATATCATATCGAAAGTTTTTTCGGAACCGAGCTCGCTTTCGTTCAGTCTTGACATCTGCCATGTGTATGAGATCAAAAACGGATTGGTTTTACCGTCATTCAAAGTTGAGTAATCCCCAAAATCAATATCAAATACAATTTTCAGATTGCTTCCCTTTTTGACCGCGCTGACTGTAACGAATTTTGAGATGTTATCTGCTGTTATCTTTATGCTGCTTACGGAGTCGTCACTATTTTTTTTGTACACCGTTAGCGGCAGCATTTCTTCTCCATCATCAGAGTTTTCGGACAGCGCCAGAGTATCCTTAACTTTGTTGAGCAGCACCGTTGCCGTATCGGCTCCGTTACCGTAATAATTTGACGGCAGTATTGACACCAGCTTAAACTTTGAGAATGTTCTTTGCGAAGTGTTGGTGTTAAAGTCGATACCGTATGTGGAGGTCACTTCATAATGGTTTCCCGAAACTTTAACATCCGCCTCGTTTGCACATCTCAGCCTATATTCCTTAACTATTTTTTCTGTGGCAATAAGGTTTGTAATGGAGTTTTTATTCAGCAAATTGTCTTTCTGCACAGCCGAAGCGGCTATTCCGACATATCTGACTGCATCATTCCGAATCTTTTCGTATGTTTCATCGCTTACATTGAACCTATATACAAAGGAAGGCGAAGCCCTGTACGAATACGCACCTGCTCCGTATGTGAAGAAATTAACGGTAGAACTCTTATCGGACGGACTGTAAAGCACATACGCATATTTGACGCCATCCTGTAGATTTACTGATAAGTCATCGGTAATATTCCCCGACTTATTAAGCGAATATTTTATGCCGTCAGAGCTTGTATAAAGCTCATAGTTAATTCCGTAAATGACTTCGCCGTTGTCATTGAGATAATGCGCCGGGATTTCTACGGCGGCTATCGAAAACTCACTGTCTTTCAGGTTACTTCTTGTAAGGAGCGATGCGGTTTTATCACCGGTAACAAACGGAACCGTACTGCTGACTTTCATCGTTTTATCAGTCGGCAATGAGAACGGGACAGCTGTAGTTCCCCTCTTATATCCGCTTAAGAAATCCTCTTTAGCGACACCATTGTTAAACACATTCGTTTGCGCAGGAGAAAACTCTTTTATCTCACTCAAAGGAACATCAATTGTTTCGGTGTTTTCAGAATAGCCAACTATTGAAGCATCATCCTTATGTACATGCTTTTCACGGAAAGAAACTGCGTTAGCGTTATCGTATTTGCTTTTATCAAGTGCGATAACAAAGTAATAATAGCTGTCCGTATCATCAGCCGAATGTGCATGATTAATAAAATCAGCACAATTGACTGTGACGGTATTTGTCGCTGAGTCAACAGTATAATCGAGGTTTTCGCACGGAGTCACCTGAGCGTCCTCATTGTCAGTCTGAGCGGAATAGAAGATACAGCCGTCGGGTACTTTCACTTCGATATAATGTTTATATATTCCGAGCGGATCATCGGACAAAAGCGGAACTCTGTATTCCACCCAATAATATCCACTTTTTGCCACCGTAGTTGCATCAACAAAGACCCCATCGATGGTTTTCAGCCTGTCTTTATGAATCAGCGGAGCGGAATCGTTCGGCTTATAAACTTCAATTTCGTCATATGCTTCGTCATGTTCGCCGCTGTTAATGATACTCCAAGCCTGTGTAAAATCCGTACTAAAAGTGATCGCGTTCGAGGTCACAGTGCTTTTCCCTGCTTTGAGAGTACATTGTAGGGTCAGAGGCTTATTAACAGTACCGAGATCCTTTATATCTTCAGGCTTAAACTGGTATGTAACGGAAATGGAAGCAGATCCGTTAACGGCAGCCGTATTTACCGCAACGATTTTTCCGGATGAATCTGCGCTTGTTTCCTTAAATACACCCGTTTCGTTGCCAAAGCTCTTTCTGGTTATCGTGGTATTTCTTCCCGCCCCGTCAAAGGCGTTTATAGTAAGTTCGAGTTCACCGGCCTTATATGTTTGGGCAAGATCCATATCCACTACCAAGCGAAACACATTCGATACATTTTCGGTCATTTTCCAAGTATATGATGCCGTACTGCCCGCCGATGCCGAAACGCTGTCATTATACAAAGTCAAAGACACCGAGTTTTCAGCCGCAGACACTAAAAGCGCCATAGAAGAAAAAGAGAGAATAAGCAGTATTGAAACTAATACTGCAGCCAATTTCCTGTGAGATGATCTCAAAAGACCACATCCTTTCATAATGTTCATCTTAGCGTGACCTCGATAAAAGTATGTAAGATTTCAAAGACCAATCTTACATACTTCTTGTGAATGTAGAAATTCACAAAGAGGTGTATTAATGAGAGGAAAAGCTCATCTCGCGACAGGACTTATCGCAGGACTTGTTGCTGCTATATCTACAGTTTCGGCAACAACGCAAATTGCGGAGCCGATAGCATTAACAGTTGCGGCAGCCGTTGGCAGCCTTATTCCCGATATGGATCTTCCGACATCAACGGTCGGCAAAAAACTTAAACCGATATCTTGGACAGTCAACAAAATGTTCGGACATCGCACTATCACTCATGCCCCGATATGGTTGATTCCCCTTATAATTCTATACATAAAGTTTCCAACATTAATCACATCAGAAAACGCTGCAATCTGGCAGCAGGCTCTGTTGGGTTATATTGTTGGGTTCACTTGTCATCTGATGGGCGATATTCTCACGAAAGGCGGGATCCCGTTTTTCTATCCGTTCTCCAAAAAGAGAGTTCATCTAACCGGTGCGGAAAGCGGAAAGCACGACATCATCCTTTCGATTGTTGTTATTGCGGTATTCGCTCCGTCATGGATCTTTGTATTGAAAAATCATATTTAGAAAGAAAGCTTGACAAAATATAACATTTAGTATATAATATTAAATACGGAGAGGTTCACAAAGTGTATCCACACAGTCCTGATGCCCTTTGCAAACTTCGCATTCCGTGGTTCGTTGTGGTTTATCGAACTAATTGCGGCTTTTAGCCGAAAAGCCTTTGTGCAGTATGAATGACCGACTTCGTCAAAAACTTTTTAATGCTTCAAAATCTAATATCTGCACTGACCGGACTGTATGAGCATCGCAGGAATTCTGCGGTGCTTTTTGTTTTCGGATAAATAGCTTCAGAAAAAAAACAGAGCTCTTGCCGTTTTCGGCAGGAGCCCTTTTGGTTTAGTTATTTCTTTTGAGCTTTAGCTAATGGTGTTCCTCTTTCGAATGCGGAAGAAGACGATCAATAAGACTGCAAGCATGACCAAATACAACCAATTACGGTAGAGTAATTTAAGAAAAGTGTTTGTTTCGGTTTGCGTAACATTTATACTGTAACTCTGCATATCATTTTCTTTCACCGAAAACCCGTTTATGTCAAACGAGACTTTAATAAATTTATCATCTGTTTTGATCTCTTTTATGCGGTATTCTCCTACCGGAAGCTCCGTTGTAAGAAAGAAGTCATCATTTTTTGAAAATACCAATTCGTACTCTTTTTTCGATTCTGCCGAAACGACCTTAACTGTAATCTTTTTCAGATTCTTTACCCCAAAAAGCGAAAACATTATCTTATACTTTTCTTTCTGAGGAACCGATTTAGTTGTATTTTCTTCAGTAGTTGTTTCCGGCAAAGTTTCGACCGGCACATCTATGGGTTCTGAAACCGGTTCAACAAAGTTTTCGGATTCTGTTTCCGATCGCTCCGTGTTTTCCGTTTGAGATATTTCGGATGTAATTTCTTCGGCAAACGCCGGTATCGCTATACAAAAAGAAGACAAAACTATCAGAGCGGTTAAAATACCGGCAATTATTCTTTTTTTAGTTGTTAATATATTTGACATATTGTTCCTCCCCTACCATAGATGCAGGTCCTCTCCCCTGCGTCTGACTTCTTCTTGGGTCGTTTTGAACTTCTCTGCAATTGCCACATAGTCCGTAACACCATCTTTTGTATGTTGTGTCACCGCTCGTTCGAATTCGGATTGAGGCATCTTGAGTGCTCTTTCAAGCGCACCGTTTCGCCTCATTTCTTCATCCTTTTCTTGTTTGTGCGCCAGACACATCTGCATCATTAACGACATATTTTTCTCCTGTTTAATTAATTGCAAAATCTCTTATAACATCTTCCTTTGAGGCGTTAAGAATAGCGCCGAAAGCTCGATCAAAATCGGACTTACTGACATATATGGTTTCGCCGTCATTGTATGTCATTCTGACCCTGTCTTTTTCAACTTCCCATTCGATGAGATATGTTTCACCCGACATAAAAATCCCCTTTCTGTTTTTAATTTTTTTGGGCACGAAAAGTATGTAAGATTTGTTTTTGCAATTGCACTTCTGAATATTATCTCACTTAGGCTTGGTTTATTGGGGACATAAAAAGAACAAAACGAGTAGTGCGTACACTACCCGTTTTGAGACACAAATTATGTCTTTTGAACACAATATTATTATACAACATTTTCCTTGTTTTTGCAAGTGATTTTACAAGATTTTCTTGATTTTGTCAAAGTATTTTTGAAAAACAAGAAGCAGAACTACCGTGAGTTCTGTGTCAGGTTATCCAGTCGCGTATATACAGAAGGATGTGGATGATAGCATCAATAACATGATTCAGTACAGCTCGCCAAATAGGAATGTACTCCTGCGTTTCGGGTAGCTCCTCCCAATTTTCATTCGGATCAAGAGGATCGCTTGTATATCGAGTTATATTCAAATCATCCCTGTCTGTGAAATCGCATCCGCATTTCGAACATCTGTCGAAAACATCTTTTGCTGCACAAATGTTATACTCTCCGCATTCAGGACAAGCGGCAGCGAAAAGAACGCTGAAATAGCCATTGAATGCATGCGACAAATCAGCATCGCAATACGGACACTCTCCGTATATTGCCGGCACTGCCGCGTCGCTTATCCAGCTGCATTCCGGGCATCTGAAGAAGCTTCCGCTTTCATCCTCGTCAACATGGTTACGAAACTCGAAACACGATGCGGAATTTTCATCAAACGGTTTGGCACATTTTCGACAAACGGTTGCATCTGCTTTGTTGATTTTGGCGCATTCAAAATCCGAGCAATACTTATACAATCCTTGCGTATTATCGGCAGGTGCTGAAAATGCGGGGATTGCTGCTGTCAAAATAAGAGCGACAGCGAGAAAAACAGCAAATATCTTTTTCATAGCAAACTCTCCTTTGTATTTGAGGTTTTAATTCAACATCGGGGGACTTTTCTTTTGTATAGAAAGACTCGACCGGCCTTTTAACACCGATATGATTTGTTTTCGGCAGAACCGTCGTTTTCTCTTGACAAATCTTTTCGTCACATTCAAGGCAATCGAGATAAACGACTTTTCGATTTAAGATTGGGCAATATTTTGACATTTCATCACCTCTCAAATTAATCTTCAATGACAATACAGTTAACTTTACCCGACAGCGCCGTACAAGCGTCTATCGCTATTACGCCGTTTCCGTAATATGGTTCAAAATTTGCTGTAGGCCCGAATTCGCTTCCGACCCTGTTGTACTCACAATGCCCGTATGAGCAATGCCAGTGTCCGCAGACGATTGTTTTGCCGGGTTCAACAACTTTATATTTTTCCGACATATCCATGCCATTCAGCCATCGAGCTCCGTTCCATTTTTGCCGATTGGCATTTCTCCATTTCGGGTCGTAGCTGAAATTCGCATTTCCTCTCACGGGAATCCATCCGTGAACAAACACATGGTGCTCCGTCTCATAATAATCGACACTTGCCGGTATAAGCTCTTTATAAAAAACTGAATCAGCAACTTTATCGGCAAACTTATGGATGTCTCTCAGGGCAAAACTCTCTTTTATACCTGCAAGCTGCAGGGCTGTATCCCACGTGCCATTGCTGTTATGATTTGACATGCCTAAAGCTATGTCCCACATATACAGGTCGATTTTGTTGATCATATTGACCATTAGATCTTCGTGATTTCCCCGAACGAAAATCAGCTCTCTTTTCGAAAGAAGCTCCGACATGAAATTCTGCAACTCCACGGCTTCTTGCCCTCTATCCATCATATCGCCGCACAGGATGAGCTTATGCGGCTCGCTGTCGTTGAAAAAGCCATTTTCTTTGAGAGCCTTTACCGTTTCAGAGTAGAAACCATGTGTATCTGACATCACATAATATTTCACATCGTCACCCTCTTTCCAAATAAAGTATGTAAGATTATCGGGAGTATTTCCGTTTCCACACAAACAACTCCACTTAACATAGAAAAAGAGCCCGTCCATAAGACGAGCTCTTTTTGTTATTCGCAGCAGTTTTCTGACAGATATGGTTTAATGTACTTGATGAAGATCTCCGCGATTTTCTTTGCCTGCACAGGATTATGTCTTTTGAACACAATATTATTATACAACAATTAAAAGCATCATACCCCTCGCATTCGGGGCAAACATCATCTTCAGCTAACGGGAGTAACGGACAACAATCACATCTCATCATTCGTGTCCCCGTCCATTCTCGCCCCGCAGCGGGGGCAATAATTTGATTTTCGTTCGTTCCACATATCGCAGCAAGAAGACACAAAACCTTCACTCACGGTTACTCCACTTTGATAGTGTTTTAACCACTGACCATGTTTGACCTCTGCCACATCGGCGGTCGGCGCATTTAATATAGGACAGCTTGGTTTGTCGCAATATTCGTTATTGCAATGACAAAAATTTTCGCAAAAATTTTCAATATCAATGTATCTGCTCATTCGCCTACCTCCTCGACATAGCACCAGCTCTGCGGTGGGCGTTTTATCTTGTACTCGCTCAACTCTCTCGGCTCATCATAAATAACGAGGTCAGATATGTGCCAGCCGTACAGCGTTTTGCCGCTGCCATACTCCCACAAGTCATTAGTAGTAAGGCAAGATGCGTTAAGGTCATCATCGCTTATAAAATATTCGCGCTGTCCGTATGTGTCAGGTGTTATTCCCAAAATATAATCGCACACAAACTCGCCGACTATGTGTTGTTGAGCGTAAACAATCTCGCCCTTGCTGTTCTCGTATGCGCCCTCATAGTCGCATAAACTCCATTTGTTTTTCGTTTTTGTACAGTAAATATAGCACAAAAACGGCGCTTCCAACTTGGGGCTGCTCTTACGCACCTCGATGGTTTTTTGACCTCGCGTTATCATCTCACACCACCTTGGTTTTATACTTAACATTACAGATTTCATTTTTTACCTCCTAAATTTAACGCTTGTTCGGCTTCCTCTCGGCTCAAAAACACCGTTTTACCAATGCTTGATATCGGGTATCTTGTGCCATTCGCTATAATGCTTAAAGGCATAACCCTCCCCGACTTGTTAATTTTCATGCTAATTTCGGTGACTTTTATGGGCGTGATTTCCCAATCGCTTCTGTTTTTCCTATAGTAGCCCCCACGAAAATAATAAACTGTATCTCCAACCTTAGGCAGGCGCAACCACTCTGTGCGATCGTCATAGTTAGAGCAGTTTCCGTCTATGAGCGCCAACATACCTAATGAGTAGTGAATTTTGCAGACGCCATAATGTAAACAGTTTTCGCAATTCATAATAATCTTCCTCCTTAATAAAATCAAACACAATTTTTTCAGATCCGCTCACATTAATCGCTGTCATTCTACTGCATTGATTACTCCTCCTTTTTTCTTTTCAATATCGCCATAAGTATGTAAGATTGGTCGCGGCGAAAAGAATTCTGTGCAGAAACAGAAAGGGAGCCGCAATATGCAGCCCCCTTAGATCGGATATTACATCACAAGCTTTTTGAGCAGACGATTTTCTCTCAGGATCTCATCAACGTTTCTTAAAAGTTTTTCCATTGTTGTACCCTCTGTTTCGGAAGATGACATCGTTTCCGATGCGACATTTTTGCCTACTGTCCTTTTAAGCTGTTCGTTTTCCGCAAGCAAATCATCGATACTGTGCAGCAGCTTCCCAATTATAGCCTTAGCTTCATCGGCAGAACAGTCCTCACAGAGAGTAATGTCCTTGCCTCTGTACTCTGTTGCTTTAATAGGAGCGCCATCAATAATGCACTGTTTATCATCGGGTGCAATCAAGAATGAAGATCCGTTTGAATAAATCGCTGTCTTTTCAGCGCCGACATAATTCTTCAGCTTGTTAAACGCGAAGAAACACTGCGGTATGCTGAAATGCTCATTATCAATAAGCATACTGAGTGTGCCTTTAGGGAAGTAGTAGAAATTCCTTCCGAAGTATTGATGCAGATCCTCTTGGTACTCACAATTACAACCAAAGGTATTGTACAGCGGTTCTATAAGCACATACGACTTATCATCGTCAATCACAACGGTCATACGAGAAAGCGGCATGTTGCTCTCTGCAAGTATCTTTCTGATTTTTCCGATAAGCGTAGGCGCGGCAACAGCAGCTATTTTCTGATATTTGCTGATATCAACCGTACCAACAGATTTCGAATAGTGACATCCGTTCGGCAGCTTCAGTTCGCTTTCGACATCTGATTTGATATGTATAACCGTTCGATTTTCATATCTGTCAACTGCATACTTTGTGTCAAAAAAGTCTTCATATCTTTTCGAAATGACCGCCGGCAGTCTCAGTCGCATATTGCTGTCGGGACTCTCATAACAAAGCATATCATCGCTCAATTCATCGACTCCGGTAAGAACCATGGAATCTTTCAGACACTCAACGGAAACATAGGGTTTATCAGTCTTAAAATAAACAGATCCGATGTTTGAATCCGGATATAAACGCCTTATAATTGCGTACTTATTGTAATCCTTATATGATGACATTTTATTTTCCTCCTGATTTAGCTTTTACCAGACCACAGCTACGGCTATCTGTGCAATATAGCGAGACATATCTTTTTTGCTGTCTCTGTTGTACTTGCGAACGAAATGTTCGTTGTGGGTTTCGAAATACGCCTTGTCAAGCCTGTTTATCTGCTTACAAGCATATTCGAGTCTTTTTTCCCACTCACGACCTTCGGGCATGTAGTTTTTATCCATGGCGAGCTGAACAAGCTCCTTGACATTGTGCAGAAGATTTTCGATCTCCTTTTCATGTCCGTTATGCCGAAGCCAAACAAATGCGTTTTTAATATTTTCGATATTCATTATCTTTCCTCCGTTCTTTTAAGCATAGTTTCGATTTCCTTCTGAAATTCTCCGTAAAGTCCGCTTTTAGCGATGATTTCGGCTGCCCTCATGATCTTTTCTGTAGAACCGCCCACATGCTCGACAACAAAGCTCTGCAATGCAGGTAATGTTTCAGAGCAATTCTTGCAAACAAGACCGCGAGTAGAATTCTCGCCGATGCTGTGAATGGGTTTCCCGCAGCAGGAGCATGTTTTTACAGGCGCTTCAAAGATGAATTTCTTTTTCTCCTTGTCATAGTGCGTCGGCAGGCTGTCACCGGCAGCTATTCCGAGATACCTGATGAAATGTATCGGTATCTGAAAATTAGCATTATGCGCGGGCTTTGCCAAAAAAGTAACGTCAAAGCTATCGTTAGCTTTATAGCCGAACGATTTACCATACTTCTCAGCAAAGGCTTTTTTCATGGGTTTAAGACCTTTTGGTTTCCTTTTGGGACAGGAAAGCTCAATGAAGCTCTCACTCTCGGACACCTTGACTCTCATAACAAACCACGGCATCTTATCTCTGCTTTTTTCACACTCTTTAAGCAATTTCCCGGTTATTTCCGTGAAATCGAGCGGAGAAAGAAACAGCTTATACTGGCTCGTTATCATACCTGTCATTTTGCCTATGCTCTTACCGCAAAGCTTTTTTTCCTCTTTCGTTGACGGCAAAACATAATAGCTTCCGTCTCCGATATCAAAAGCGGAAAAAGCGCCGTCCGGAACGGATTTAATAACGCCGTCCTTAACTTCTTCGAGCGACCTTGCATAACGCCAAGGTTCTTTGGTGACGACAAAACCGGCAGAATCTTTGTCGGGTGAACGATACACCTTGTATCCTTCGGTTAATCCCGAAAAAGTGAAATACACGTTTCTGCCATGGCGTACCGTTTTTCGACCGACATACTGACGGTTACGGTTGAGTTCTGCGATTTTCTCTTCGAAATACTGTTTACTGTGCATACTTAGCACCTCCAAAAAAATACTAATCACCCGGAGGCGCTATGGTAATATCCAATCATGAATACTCCACAACGTCTCTGAATGATCAGTCAAAGTATGTAAGTTTAAGCATGCCCGTAAAAAAAAGACCCGCTGCAACAACGCAACGGATCTTAATCAATGTTTATTTTCTGTTTACTCGGTCTCTCTGTGCCATTCAAAAAGCGTAGTTCTTGTTGTGCTGCCATCTTCATTCCTGCAAATTTCCGCTATTTCAAGGCGGCTGAGTTTCTTCGCCTTTTTAGGAGACGGTTTGGATATTGAGCTTTCATCAGGGATACACTCCATAGCCTCTCGGTACGCTTCCTCATATGTTGCATAGTAGTCAAGCACCGAAGGAACGATCCTCTCGTCTGGGTATATCAAGAGCCTGTACTCTTTCTTGGGCAATTCATTCTTAACAAGTCTGACGATATTGTTATCACTCATTTTCAAAACCTCCATATATATTATGACTCAATGCGTGTATCGAGTCAAGCAATTTTTCTTATTGCATCCTTTCATAACTGATATTACTCATCGTCGTCACCACCCAACTTTATATTGAGAGGTTCGAGAGCATCTTCGGCAATCAGTTGAACTGCATCGTCAATTTCTTCGGTAATCCAGTCGGCAAAAGAATCCCAAATATCTGAGAACTCTTTATTTTCAACGTCCCAAAGATAGACTTTTCCGTCTTTTTCATTACAGTTAAAACAAATGGGATCACCGTAGCTACGCATAGCAAAAACGACGTAACCATCGGGAAGGTCAAAATCCGCCTTTGCCTCATCAGAATTCATATCATCAAACGTATCAAAGTCAAGATCCAGTTTATCGTCGTGTCCTTTTGTAGACAACATTACAGTGTCAAACAGCAATCCTCCGTCACAAACCTTTATCCAATCGAGATATTCAACTGGCAGGTTGGGATATTTCTCCTGAATCTTAATTGATGTACTCAAACTGCCCGCTAAGAGGCAGTGATAAATATCAAAGTCAACAAGGCGAGAAATGTTTCCCGCCATCGGCTCTGTTTCATATTTAGCAGTTGCTTTTTCAAGATTCATAAAACTCATTGTTTTAGTTGATAGAAATATCTGCAGCTGTGTGGTCAAGCAATTCTCTAACAGTCATACTCAGTTCTCCTTACTCTTTCTCCCAAACGTAGTTGCCGTCTTCGTCCTCTACAATGACCTCTTCACCATCAACATCCTCTGCCCTGCCAAAGTCGGCGTCCTGAAAGGAATCCGTCGCCTTTTTTCTTGCCTCTTCGATATTTTCCGCCTCGACCTCTGCCACATATCTGGCATCTACCTTAAATGTAACATAGTATTTCATGTCATTTCCCTTTCTGCCAATAACCCCGGCCGGGCAATCACGTTCTTCTTCGATGGTACTATCCTTTTTTGAGCTTTTCGCTCTGCAAAGAAAGTATGTAAGATTTAGTTCGCAGCTCGTGCTTCTGCACAAGAAAACTAAAGCGAGCGGTTTTTCTGCCGCCCGCCTTGAATTGACGTATATTGTGTTGTGCGGAAAACCCACTTCCTTTAGGTGGTGGGTAGTTCACGATGAGAAGAATGCATCTCATAATTAATAAAAATTGCAAACAAATTCATTATATCACCTTACTATTAAAATTTCACATTTTTTCAATATTATTGCGAACAAATAACACGCTCGTTAACGCTCATCATAAATTCTTCAACCCGATCAATGTCCGGTTTAGCCGGAAGAGAAGTGTTTTCTCTTGCGTATTTGAGCCGTTTTTCGTACTCTGAAACGAGTTCAAAAAACTCCGCTTTAAATGTGTTATCTTCATTTCGAAACGCGCCGTTCCTTATACTCAAAAGAAAGTCTCTGTCATTCTCGCGATATGTGCAGATTTCCTCTCTTTCGAGAATATCAAAGCACATTAAGTACAGCCTTATGAGGTGCATGGCATGTTTATTGATACGGGCACTGTCCTTTGAACATGTCGATACATTCGACTTAAGAGCATCTTGGAGCTTTCGCAATTGATGTAGTGCATAACCGCCGAATGTATCTGCCGCTTTTTGTGACAAAAACATCCTTCTGTTGTCAAGCAACTGTTTTCCTATCTCTGTGATGTATAAATAGTGTTCCGGCTTGCATCCGAGCATTTCAATGATATTGGGGTTACAATTCATGAGAAGTCTGATCAGTTTGTTAAACCCATAAATCGTGGTATCAGTTTTTGAGTCGATCACTTGTTCAAAACACGATAAACCTATCAAATCACTTTTCCGATTTAGAGCGCAGCCACGAATATCAATATCAGAGGTTTCGGTGTTTGTTCCATATGCATAACTTCCGCCGAGAGCCAGCAAAATGATTTTGTCTCTTAAATGCGGATCATTTCGCAAAAAATCATAATGTTCGGTTTCGACTTTGGCCTTGATTTCTTCGATTTTCATCAGTTGTCACCTATATTCCTCTCTTGCGGCACTAACATATTTTCCTGAGCGACGATAAAAAAGTGCCTTTTGAAGTTCTATACAAGCTCGTAGACAACCGAGCATATACAACAGCGTTAATATCCCATTTTTTCAAACCTGTACATATCAATTCTGCCTTATCAGTGTCGTAGAGCTTTTTGTTTACAATGAATCTCATTTACTTTCACGCTCCTTTAACGCTTTTTCAGCTTCTTCACGGGTAAGGTATACAGTTTTGCCAAAATATTTTAAAAAACACAAAATAAAATCCTCGTCTGCAACTCTTTCAACAATTTTGATACATTTGCTGTGGCGAAAACCGTGAATAGTTTTCTCGCAACAAGGATAGTCACCCATGCCACCTGCATAATAACTTTCGCATTCATTACAAAAGTCAACATCCACAATGTCATCAAATTTGTATACTGTATCTCCCACCTTGCACGGCAGTTCAATTATTTTTGATTTGTCAAGGAAACATTTACAAATCGGATTTGCAATTTTCAGCATCTTTTCCTTGATAAAAAGTTCTTTTTTCATGACGTCTGCACACACCTCATAGTGTAGGCAGTTTTTACAGGCAGCCATTATTACCCCTCTTTCAACAATTCAGGATTATCAAAAACATTTCCTATAATTTCACATTTATTAGCAAAGTACATAATATCTTTTCTAACCGTTCTTTTATTAAAATCACTTATATGCTCCAAATAAAAACCTAAATGACCGCATTGATAGTCATTGCTACTGTCGCTTGATTTATATTCGCCAAAACGGACAATGCTATTGCCCTTAATGAAGCACCAATCATTTTTAACTATATCTCCCTCAAAAATCATCTTATCGTTCTTGTCTTTCAAACCTGTGTATTCTCCGACTGTCTCAGGGAAAACCTCAATCATTGTTGTGATGTAATTACTGATATCACCCCTAATCTGAATTGCCATCACACAAATATAGTATTTGCCGTGACTTACGACTAACGAGCCATATACGAAGCCGTTTTCGCAGTCATCTTCGCACAGTTCCCTGAGCACCTCATATTCTGCCTCGTTTTTTGGTCTACCTCTAAAAACAAATTCACGCATTTTCTTCACCTGCTTTCTCAATGCATTCTCTTATCCTTTGCTCACTATCGTGTGGATTCGTATATATTTCGCATCCACCATGAGTGTCACAGTATTCACACTCTATTCCATTTTCATCAAGCCACTTCTCGACAATGCCGCACTTGTCGCTAAGCAAACAAGCATATTTGGTTCGCAATCTCAGTGCATCGTCAATGTATTTGGGGATTTTCATTCACAATCACCTCATCTATCATTCTTACTTCGAGGCCGCTAATCGTTATGATTGGCGGTTATTTCTATCTCTTGCGGCTGAACGGAACATCATTAACAGCATTTCTGAGGTTGGTCTTGTTCTATCTTGTCGATGCGCTTTTTTGTGACACACCAAGCATGTATTTTCAGGTGTAGGACAATATACTCCTATTATCCAAGGTATTTCTTTCTCAACGACCAAATATACATCTTCCGGCATAACATAATAGTTAAAATCACCAAGAAAATTATGACCGTTGGGAGAATGAAAATCTTCCACCGAAGATTTAATCTCATAGCAGTAAAAATCTCCTTTTTCTATACCTGATACACTATTATTCAACGGTTTAAAGCGCATATAATCTACTCTTTTTGCAGAATGACTATAATCAAATGTTACTTCTTTAGCCCAGTAGATTCGTGCGTCTTCGTGTGGGTTAATATGTTGTTCGGTTAGTTTTGATAGCATTTGAGTTATTTCGGGTCGAGTATTTTGCATGATCTTAGTCTCCATCGTTCAGCTTATCGAGGTTCGGTTTGTTTCCGTTTAGGTATCCTTTCTGATATCTATAGCATATTTATCTGTATAATCCTCATCGTCCTTATCTGCATAAACAAGAACTTCCATCAAGTTTGGGTTCCAAACGATATCAAGATCGTTATTAACAGAATATGCGTTCCTTATAACCGCCAAATTTTGAAGCCAAACGCCATCGCCGTTTTCAATTCCGACAAAAATTTCATTTCGAAAATTAGGGTCTTGATTTTGTTCTGCCACCAGTTTAAGACCATTAGGTAAGTCTATGGCAATTCTTTCGTTTTCTTTCTTCATACAAATCTCCTTAATTAAAAGTGGTAGTTGTTTGTGTTCAAATCCACAAAGTCTTCATACAGTCACATTCGGGAATCTTAGTTACTCTTTCCCATTTCAGCCTTAATGAATCAAGGATATCCTTGACAATTTCATCATAGTTCTTATCCTCACAAGCAGAGCTTTCGAAATAACTGCAGAATCCGTCCTCTATTGTCTTGATATCCTCATTTGACCCATACACAACTGCGATCTCTTGCCACCATGAACAAGAAGCGTCTCCTGTTTCAAAATTAAACACAAATAAGATTTTCATATCGCTTGCCACTTCGTACTCCTCCTTTTTTTGAGCTTTTCGCTCTGCAGATAAAGTATGTAAGATTTAGTTCGCAGCTCGTGTTTCTGAATAGAAAAAGACGGCCAAAGTACTTTGACTTCAGTCGTCTGTAAAATTAATTGAATTTTTGTTGGAACCCTTATATATTGAAAAAAAGAGTTGAGATAAAAAGCGGCGCAGCCTGCAAAGACTGCACCGTTTTCAAACTTGGTGTTTTATGACCCACTTGACCATATCTTCAAATTGCAATTTGCCGGCAGCAACATTCAGTATCAAGTCCGACAATTCTTCTTGTGTGTACTCAAGTTCGATTCCGTTTAGCGATAAAAACAGAAGCATAATGTGCGCACCAATACGCTTGTTTCCGTCAACAAATGCATGATTGCAAATTAAGCCATAGCCAAGACGCGCCCCCTTTTGCTGCAGGGACGGAAAGTTATCGACATCTCCGAACCCTTGAAACGGCACATTCAAAGCCGAATCTAACAGCCCTTCGTCACGCAATCCGACAGAGCCGCCAGTCTCACGAATTAATTCGTTATGGATCATGAGGATTTGTTCTTTTGTCAGCTTTTTCATTTCGCAAGAACCTCATATGCTTGCCTGTTTTTAGCGATCAATCGTTTTGAAATCGACATGACATCTTCGTCAGATGCCGCCTGTTCTTTTTCCGCCTGACCAAACTCAATAATAAGATAACGGGGAACATTGTTTTTCAAAATAACTGCTGAACCATTTTCGTCAACAAGCCTTGCTACTTTTGAAAAGTTCTTATTTGCCTCCGTGATGGAAATGAGATTGTTTGTATTGATGTTCAATGATATCACCTCTGCTTATATTATACACTATCAATAGGATAAATTCAACCTATTTTGAACAACTTTAACTTTCGTTTTTTCATTATTAAATAAAAAAGCCGAGTTCAAGACTCGGCTTGGCCCCCAATGCCTGCAAGCGGACTTGCAAACTTCGGGCAGCTCTGTTGATTCCATTAAAAAAAACGGAAGCACGGAGAGTTCTTATTCGGGAAACTCGGTGGATGCCTTCGACACCCTCCTTTCAACTCTCTTAGCCCGATTTTTAACATACTTCCGTTGTTTGAACTGAGTGCTCAAGGAAGCCGGGGACCAGCTCCGACTCCCTTGAGAAGTATGCATCCGAAAACACATACCCCAATTAATAATAACCATCAGCTGAAAGATGGTCGGGACAGAGGGATTCGAACCCACGCTCTCGTGGTTCCAAACCACGCGCCTTAGCCAAACTGGGCTATGCCCCGATATCTGTATTATTTGGATAACCTTAAGGAGAGGGCAATATCAATAACCCACAAATTAAACAAAGCCTGTTTTCGCAATTAGCCGGAAATAAAATTGCTGTTCATCGACACAACAGATGGCTGACTTCTTTGATAGATTAGTCGCTTACAGGCCGTTGCAAACCGGACAGGATAAAACCGTAGACCTTGGCGGCGGCTGCTATCTGACTCAAAAAGAACTGACTTACAGGACAATCAACAAATTAAAACGCTTTGTTCCTGCAAGCAAGCCGAATCCTGAAAGAAAGAAAGAAGAATAGCCCTAACGCAAAAACAGGCTTCTCTGATTTCTGAGGGAATTTATGTGGACATATAAGAAATCAGCAAACAGTAGTCCATGGAGCCGACAACCCGACTTGAACGGGCAACCTGCTGATTACAAATCAGCTGCGCTTCCGATTGCGCTATACCGGCTTATCTTTTCGCCTTCCGCACGGATAAAATAACAATGCGGAAGGCTTTGCTATTGGTGACGCCAACGGAACTCGAATCCATATTGTCGCCGTGAAAGGGCGATGTCCTGACCTGTTAGACGATAGCGCCATATTCGCCCCGCCGTTTTCAGACAGGGCCTTGTCTGATTAGAGTTCAAGCTCGGTGCCTCAGTTGAATCGAGACCTCTACTGTTGAACCCTGTGCTTAAATGCCCCGCTTATGCAAGGGCTTTCGAAAGGAGGAGAACAGCCGGACTCGAACCGGCGACCCTATCGGCTCTGGCCTACTGAGCTATGTTCTCATGTGCGGCAGACTACAACGCCGTCTGCCATGGCTAAACGGAGGTCCATGTTTTCAGAAAGGTTGGTACATGTTGGTTGAGACTGTTGGATTCGGACCAACGCATACGGGAGTCAAAGTCCCGTGCCTTACCGCTTGGCTAAGCCTCAATATCTTTTAACGCGGAAAGTATGTAAGATTACCTTCGAAAAATTAAAGGATGGGACGAGAGGCTCGCCGTCAAGGAGGGTGAGACGGCGAGCGTCGCCACATGAAGGGAATAATAAAATGAAAGACTTTTTGTCTTCAGAGAAAGTATGTAAGATTGAAATATTTTTTTCGACCTTTTCGGCAAGCAAACCTAAAATCGTCATTCTGAGCGATTAAATTTCCGCTTCTTTTCGCACTGAAAGTCCACATGCTCTTTGAAAAAGTTCACTACTCTGTCCTCGAACGCAATAAACCGATCTTCATTTATCATAGCGACGATTGCCGCTATTATTGCTAAAAATTCGATAATGGTTCTAACGGTATCGGATGTACTCATTCAAAAATCCTCTCCGTTATAATATAGTCCCGTGCATAACGTACTGATTATTCTTCCGCTCTTTTCGTCATAAAATTCATCAATTTCTGCTATTATTGTTTCACTTCCCATTTCTTTTGCCATTTCTTTGGCTTCTTCAAAGTCTCTTGAACCTGTTCCCCAGTCATCGTCCTTGTTGAGTAATACGGCATACCATTTTTTATTTCTTTCCATTTTTATTGCTCCTTTTTTTATTTGAGACTTTACATTTTGCGTCTACACAGGTTTGTGGAGCCTTGTATGGGTGTAGTTTGACTTCGCAACACGAACGTTACATCTCAGCTCAACCTCGACTGTGTTTTCCGAAAGCCCGAGCGCTCTGCAAACAGCCTGCCAATCTCTATCGCTTTTGAAATCGTCTTTCCAAAGCATCAGGGTGTTATTCTGCATCAGCCCACTTCCTTTCGCTTTTTTACTTCGGCAAAGAAAGTATGTAAGATTTGTTTCAGCATTCGTGTTTCTGCACAAGCGAAAAGGGGGAATAGAAAAAGAGCTGCCGCAACCGGTTAATTGCGATTGCGGCAACTCTGATTGCGATTGATACACGCCGTGAATCTACTTGGTATAACTCGAATTTGAATTTATCAAATTAATCATATACCCGACAAATAAAAAAGCACAAATAATTACTGTGCTCCAACGAAACCATTGGCAGTTATAATTGTGGTCGTAATATACAGCCAAAAGAGCGTGCACAACAAAAGAAATTGCCAAAGCTATATCTCCAAGGTAAATCATATAAGTTTTGAATTGCCTCAGGTGAACACAATTATATAATGTGATAACAAAAACTACAATTTGTAAAGCAAGGCATAAAACCAGAATACACATTAAAAAGGCGCTTTTTGATAACACTGCAATGAGGCAAAATAACAAACAAAAAAGGAGACTTATCTTGTTATAATTGCCTTTGCACCATAATTTTAACTTACTCATAAAACACCTCATGAATGTTTATATACAAACTTATTTGTCCCAGCATAGTATATTTGCAAAATCCCATAAGTGTTCGCTTGCGGGTTCCGAGATGCCGCAATAAGCATATCGTCAACTAAAGTCTTATACTCATCTGGAGATAGTGCAATTCCCAATTCAAGTAGGAGCATTACAGATGCCAACGGAGGCACAAAATAGGAAACAATGGCTGAAGAAACAAATCCTAATATTCCCTCTATGAAACTACTCTCATCGCACAATTTATTTTCCGCTGCCCATTCTGAATTGTTTCCATAAAACATTTCGATTATATAATTATTTGGAGCTTCTCCATTTAGCTGCGTGTTGCTCAATGTTATAATCACATGAACAACGCCCGAACTGGACACGTCTGTTGACACAAATATTTCTCCGCCACTAAAGTTATATCCAAGCGCTTTTGTAGCCGCATTAAACATCACAATAATTTCAAAAAGGCTTTCATCTGTTCCGCCAACATTACCGAAAATAAACCGCGAGATTATTCTATGCAAGAAAGTTAAAGCATTTGCTTTTTGCCCGCTCGGATCGGAATACATAATAGGATTATTCTGACAATACGCAAACATATTGACGCCCTGAATGTAATCATCACCGGCCACAAGAAGGGAATCCGCATTGATGAAGCGGCAGGTTTCGGGGTCATAGTAACGGCTTTGGAGATAGTAGAGCTTCGTCTCGACATCATAGTAGTATCCCCTGTATCTCAGAGGATTCTTGACGCCTACGGTATCCGCAAGGCTGCCCGTGACGGATATGACCTTGCCCCAAGAATCATAGGTGTATCTGACAACAACATTTCCGCTGCCGTCATAGATGCCTATAATATCGCCTTGAAGATTAAGCAAATAGAAATAGCTCTGTCCGTTATAGCTGAACCCGTAAGGCGCACCTCCTGCCGAATAGGCGAAGTTTATGACCTCATCGCCCGTCTTTTGAGAAACAAGAGTGCCGCCAAGATAGGTGTACTTAGTCTCAACACCGTTAACGGTCTTACTCGTTCTGATACCGGCATTGTCATACTTAAACGACATTGATTTTCCGTTACCCGACAGCGAAGCGAGCTGCCTGCCCTTTGCCCATGTCATTGTGTAGCCTCTGTAGCTTGTGGGGTTTCCGCTCGCGTCATACACAATGACGTCATCGCCATACTGCGTTACGGCATTTTTGAAGTTAGCATCGGTGTAGGAATAAGTCACGGTATTGACCGGCTCGCCCAAAGTCTCGGCAGAGGTAAGAGCGTATTCGGATTTGGAGAGGATATCACCACACTTATCATAACAGTAAGTAATTGTTTTGTCAATATAATTATTATCCTCACGAACGAGTCGATTCAATCCGTCATAATAATATCTTACTCTCTGAATATCATTTTCATAAACACGAATGATATTTCCGTTCGCATCATAATCATAGTTGAGCTCAGGCAGCAGCGCCGTATATGAGTCGCCGATTGATTT